>Ga0206901_1017_pt2 | contig 41187 bp, 58 predicted proteins | sample Alteio_BWOrgHeat_47_FD_152936 | JGI IMG/M metagenome (GOLD analysis project Ga0206901, IMG submission 152936) | Enriched cells from forest soil in Barre Woods Harvard Forest LTER site, Petersham, Massachusetts, United States -... | ecosystem: Environmental > Terrestrial > Soil > Temperate forest >...
GAATGGCGTGTTGGGTTGTCGCTATCCCGAGACCATAGAAAGGTCTTGTTCCAAGAGTTGACTCTGCCGTGAGGACAACCTGTTTTGCGGGGTCGCCAGCCTGCTGAAGGTAGAGCGAATTGATGAAGTTCTTCGCGCCCGAGCATGAGGCAAAGTTGGCGCCTTCTAATGTTGTCTTGTTAGTCGAAGAGCCTGAAGGAAGGTCGGGAGGAACGCAATCTCCACCAATTCCATTGCAAAAGTTGGTGGTGTTATCTGATCCCGCGATCTGAGTGTTGGTCTGAAAGATGACCGTATCGCCACCGGCAAACGTCCAGTGCTGTTGGGAAATACCCAGATGCGGATCGTCCCATAAAAGTCTGCCATCGTTGAAGGGGCAGGGCTGATTCGTCCCGCTAACGTAAGGAGTCGAGGCTTGGCCATTGCATTCCCCAGACCCATTGAATGGGCTGAATCTGTCGCCACCCGTTGAGGTATTGACATACCAGGTAATCGGCGCTCTCACTGGAACCGTGACCGTCTGCCCGGTACTGGGATCAGTGATTGTCGCCGTGCAGTTGGTAGACCCTGAGTTAACGGTCAATTCTGCCAAGCCCGAAGACTCTACTGTTTGGGCCGTAATTGAAATCCCAGTACAGCTTCCACCGCTGATAGTGAAGATCGGGGAGCCCGGCATACCGGGAGTCCAAGATGTACTAGATCCAAAGATCTGCACATTGTTCCCATTGACGCCGGTAACAATCCCGGCTGTGGGTGTAAGCACACCGAGTGTTTGAGCAAATGCAGGCGCAGCAAACAATAGTGCGCTCAGAAATAAACGGCGCATTGGCCCTCCAGTTTGGCTTTGAGCGTTGAGATTTCAGCCTCATATTCTGAGGAGGCGAGTTCTAAAGAGCTGTTAAAGCCCCGTTTCACCAGAATTCTGTGAACAAAGGCTTTTGCGGTCTTTTCGGTGATACCCAGATTTTGTGCGATGTTGAAGTAGGAGTAGCCTTGCCGCCGTAGGTTCCAGACTTCCTGCTCGCGTTTAGTTAGGAGCAAACGCTCCCCAATCATTGAACGGGTCGAAGAGTTGGCCGCTGATCGTAATTGCTGAGGCAATGCTGCAAGAGGAATACTTGCCAAAGCTCCAGCCGAAGGCTGAGGGCGGATTCCAGAATGTAACGCCGGTTCCGGCGGGGATGGATCCTGTTGTCGGAAGCGAGAGCGTGATCGTAGTCCCCGAGACGTTAGTTACAGTCGTGCCAGCAGCGATATTTACTCCACCCACCGGACTACCGAGATTGATCGTGCCATAGGTGTTGGCCACAATCGTCAGGCTAGTCGAGCCGGAAGTGGCTGTCGCGCTTGTAGCCGTTTCGAGTGTGGCCGGGGGAGTAAAGAAGCTCAGAGAAGTAGTGCTGAGCGCGCCCAGCGTGTTCTGAGAGAGTGTGACCGATGTCCCGGTGATTGCTGTTACGGTCGTCCACGCCTTGCCGCTATTACTGGGGTCGGCAATGTTGGTTCCGATAACCACCTGCCCAACGACAATACCTGTGCCCGAGGCCACAGTGAGTGCAGTCGAACCAGAGGAAGCCGTGCCCGTTGTGTTAGCTTGTGCCTGCGATGACGTTACCGGGCTCGGGCACGAAAGACCCGCTACTGATCCAAGCGGCGTACAGAGAACGTCATAGTTGAAGGTGTTCTGGAGGGACCAGACGCCACCGGATTGCGTATAGACCAGCAATTGATGATTTCTTTCATTGACTCCCGCCATGTGGGTTTGAATCCAATAGTCGGTGTCAAGGGCAAGATGTGGACTCGGAACCATCAAGGCTGACGATCCACCGTCAAATGGTTCGAGGATGAAGGAAATAATGTTTGTCGTGTCGTAGTGTGGCTGCACCGTCATATTCGGGTCGGTTGCCGAAGCATCGAGTGCATTGATATCGCAGAGAGTGCTTGTACTAATTCCCGATGATCCAATACGAAAGAACATCGACAGCCATGCCGGAGTTCCGGTAGATTGCGCCTGTCCACCCCATGCCATTTCTGAATTCGTTTGTGCGCCGCTGAATTGAATCGAGGTGCCACTATCGCCAAAAGTATGCGGGGTGCCCTGCAGCAGAATCTTCCCTGTCCCTGTCGGCGCAATAGCTGTTGTATAAGTTCCCGCCGTTCCAGCGATCTGCGTCCATGCACCATTCGCCGGGGTTGTGCAAAGCGTAGTGGTTGCTCCATTCAAATCTGCGGCTGAAGCTGTTGCTCCGTTCGTCTTCGCAATCGCAGGTGCCCCATAACACCCTGTAAACGCCCTGTATCCCGATGAATTGGAGGCATTCAGGACTGCTAATTGTGTATCAAGATATTTTGCGCTGCCCGACGTAAAGGCCGCATTGACTGCCGTCGCTGTGGTTTGGATCTGATACTCGTTGTAAATCGGATAAGTCCCACCAACTGCGGTAACCGTGCTTGAAGGAACCCAGGGAGAACCACCTGAAGACGTTGTAGCCGTGGTCTCTCTGGACATTGACCCCAGCACCCATTCATTTGCGTTGGTTGGTGCTGCTGCTGTTCCCGAGGTGGGATTTGTTGCTGCCGTAGCCTGACTCTTTGTTTGATTGACAGATCCGCCATCGACAACTAGTGAGGTTCGCGTTCCCTTCAAGGCGTAGCACTGCAGGCTGAGAATTGCATCTGCTTCCCAGTTCTGCACGGTAGGCGTGATCGACCCGCCAGCGGAGTTCTGAAACACCGCAGTCATGTGCATTCCATGAAGCGTGGTATCGGGGTGGACTAACTGCTCTACGGTGTCATAGGTGCCGTTGGTTGCATCGGCAACATACATGCTGGTTGGGTCAAAGCTGCCTGTAGTCGCTGCACAGGCGATAGTATCTCCGGCCGTTACAGTCATTGGAGCAGAGCAGGCTACGGCTACCGCAGAGCCAGTATTCGAACAAGTAGCTTCAACTGTGATCGGGATAAGACTCGCAGACTGGGGAACAAAAGGGAATGGAAATACAGGCCCCTGCGCGGTACAAAAGCCTGAGATCAATAAGACGAAGACTATCCTCAACTTCATCGCACCACCCGAAAGTTGAGAGTTAAAGCCCCCGGAGTAATCGATGCTGAGGAACTATTGCATACCTTGAAATTGATGCTGTTCGCTGTTGGATAGGGGTAGATCGACAGGACCGCACCTGTTGCGCTGGCTCCATAGCCGGTTACTGCGGTTGGGTCGCCGTTGAATCCGGTACTGATAGCGTCGGTGGTAGCCACTCCAGTAGCGCTAACTGTAACCACGGTGGCGCAGGCTCCCGAAGCAATGGCGCTTGTTCCCATTGCTGCCGTACCGCTTGCAATCGTTTGTGTGATTGTTGCGGAGGCAGAAGGAAACGTCATCGTTGTCGAATCGGTTCCAGCAAGGGTGATGGAGTTATTTGCGGTTAGGGTTTTGCTATTCGCGATCGTTAGGGTCGCAGAAGTTGCCGGCGCGGTGATCGTCACCTTATTGACGGAGGTTGCCGAAGCTACTCCAAGGGTCGGAGTTGCGAGAGTTGGTGAAGTAGCAAAGACCAATACTCCAGTACCGGTCTCATCGCTGATAACACCTGCCAGCTGCGAAGAGGATGTGGAAGCAAATTGCGAGAGCGGGCTCCCCGTTACTCCGCAATTCGAGCAGGAAGCCACACCCGAGGCACTGATTGCAAGCGGAGAGGATGCCGTTGAGACAAGAGGAAAGAAGCTTCCACCATTCAACGAAACATAGAAATCATGGTTCGTGGAGTCGGCATACATGAGATCTTTGCTGGCGACTGCCGTTGCTGCTGTTCCTTCGGGTAAAGTCAGGGTTCCACCCAATCCACCCGAAGGCGTGGTCGCTATACTCGTGACTGTCAGGTTTCCTGAGCCATCAAGAGAGCAGCTTGGATCAATCTTGATATCGCCCGAACCATTACCAATCACGCAGTCCTGAGCAGTAAGAGCGCCTGCCGAATGAGTGACTGTTCCGCCTCCACCTGTCACTGCGCTAATAACACCACCTGAGATCGTGATGCTTGTGCCGTCAGGTTCGACAACACCAAAGGCTGAGGTTGTGGCCTTTGATAAACCAGTAGAAGAACCTGTAGGGGTGAGGTAGTCTGTGCCAGCCACAAAAGAGAAATAAGATGGCGCTGCAGTCGAACCCGTATTGTTGCCGAATAAAGTATGGGCAGATGCCGTGCTTAGCGTGAAACTAAGGGCTGGGGTCGTTGTCGCATTCGCTACCGAGGTAGTAAAGAGCGGGCTGAGTGCCCCGGCAGAGAAAGTCGTTACCGATCCACCACCACCGCTGCAGGCCGTCCACAATAGAGCGGAGCCATTCCATTGCAGGCAGCCTGTTGAGAGAGTAGGGATTGCATTACCCCGAATACCAACGACCTGAACGCTTCCAGCAGAGAGAGACAGGTCAGGAGTGCCATTCTTTACCTGGTGGCCCAAATCCACCTGCGTCTGCGCATGAGCAAGACCGCATGCGAAGATGAGTAATGCCCTAATAGAAATATTGCGCATTGAAGATGTCTCCTGTTTGTGGTGCGGCCGTCATGGTGAGGTTGGTGCCGGAAAGCGTGTAATCTGTGCCCACAACAAGCTGCACTCCATTGCGGGTCAGGAAGAGGATTTGTGGGGAGTGGGTAAGGGTGAAGGCCGTATTTGAACCGTTAATCACCCCTGTAGGCGTCTGGGAGAACGGGGTCAGCGATCCACTGCCATAGAAGTAATTGGCAAAAAGCCTGTCTCCGGTATAGGGAAGGCTTGCGGTAAAAGTGATCGTGTTTCCAGAGAGCGTGTAATCCACTCCCTGCGTCATCAAGAGGCCGTTTAAATCAAGGAGTAGAAGGGTTGGGGCATTTGAAAGAGTAAAGACGTGATTGCTGCCATTGATCGTGCCCGAGGGAGTTTCTGCAGCCGTAATAAGGCCGCCCCCGCCGGTTCCGCCTAAAGTGATTGGATAAGTACCAACGATTGTTCCGTTGGGCAGTTGCACCTGATAGAAGTAATTACCCGATGCAGCCCAGAATCCAAATCTTCCCTGCGTATCAGTCTTGATGACATTCGATATGGGGGTTGTCAGCGAGACATTGCTGAAGATCGAAGCGGGATTAGGGCATCCGGAGGCGGTGCAAATGGTGACAATCGCATTCGGAATCGCCAGCACCGGGGCATCGGCACCAAAGGGCACGTTTGAGGCAACCGTGGCAATACGGTTGTCGTAGCGCACACCCTGACCAAATGCACTAAGGCCGATCGCGCACAACAATGCGGCGGCTGCACGAAGCAGTCGTTTCATGGATACTCCTTGAGCTTTGGGGACTTAGTTACAGGTACATGCGCCGCCAGCACCTACGACGGTCGAGCAATATCCAATGACCACAGGCGGCCCGGCAGCTTTAACGCACGCGGCCTGCCCTACCGTTGGGGTCGCCGTTGTTACAGACTGCGTTCCGGATAACTCCCACCAATTAGGCCCATTGTTTGCAATCACAATTCCCTGTGATGGCAACAGCGTTGTGGGGACGTTGTTTATCACTCCCGCGGTAGTGATCGTTACGGCGGCCGTCCCGCTGTTGGTAATGAAGTAGGGTCCACTCGATGCCATAGCGCTTGGGAGCGTCAGCGTTAGCCCTGTTCCGGACATAAAAACAACTGCATCGGATGTTGCCAGGGTGTGATTCGCCGTATAGATGTTCTGGGGAGCGGGCGAGGAATAGGTCGCTACGATGAACCAGTTGGGATCATAGTTCTCAATGACCATGCTCTGACCCGCATGGAGAACGGAGGGAATGCCGATGAGCGATGTACCGGTTGCCCCCACAATAGCAACGTCAGATGACCCGATATTGTTGACGATATAAGGGCCACTCGGACTAGAGAGCTGGGGAAGCGTCAAAGTTAATCCAGAGCCACTAAAGTAAAGCGCTTTCTCGCCTTGGCTCATAGTATGACTTGCGGTGTAGATATTCTGGGGAGAGAGTGGACCAGCAAAACTCTGGACAATTCCAAGATCCTGTTGAATTGCTTGGAAAATCTCTTGGTGGCCACAATCATTCGGGTGTACGGTATCCGATGTAGAACCAGCACAACTCAGTCCATCCGGATTAAAGACTCCAGGCTGATTACCGATGTATGCCGCACTGTTAAATCCTCCAGTACATCCAGACGCCCCGTTTACGCAGGGGACATTAACGATGGGAAGATACTGGACGTTGAATCCATATCCCTTCAATGTGGCGGCAAGAGCCTGCTTCATTGTGTTCAACGTGCCGCCCCACGTTGGATTGGCATTCCCCAGATATGGAATGATCTCCATCGTTCCAATAAATGGCGGGGCGTAGTTCGCAGCAGGATTTGTGGCACTGACGATATCCGGTATGGCGATGACGTTTCCCGATCCCGTAGCACTGGTAACGGTGATGACCACCGTATGAGAGCCAGCGGCCACAGGGTAGAGATTGGTGAATACCGACGAACTGAGACCGAGATTGATAGCCGCGCCATTGAAACCGCCGGCGATAATTCCGTTAACTTGGGGAGATCCGTCGATCTTGACTGAGGCGGTTCCGCCGTTGCTGGTGAATGCCTTGTAGGTTACGCCGATCGCGCTGGAACCATAGGTCGTGATAGTGAACGTGAGCGTAGATCCATTGGTTGTAGACGCCTTTGCTGTAGGTAGTTCGGAATCCGTCGTCCATGTTCCGGTTGTCGCTGCATTGGCAGACTGGACGATGTTGTTCGTGCCTCGGTGGGTTAGAACTGTTGTCAGGGCAAGCTGCGAATTCATATTGCAGTTCGCGTCTGCCATACAGCCCGTAGCATCGTTCTTTCCGCCTTCCTCAAGGTTCAAGGGGTTATTGCCTTGCGTCGGTGGGGATACGTGTGATCCGTTATAGCCGGCGGTACCTGCCAGATACATCTGCATTGGCTCGCCCTGAATCCACCAGCCTGAGATGCAGGCATTGTTTAGAGGAGGACCGACTTGGTTATTCAGATAGCGGAGGAAGCCCGTTGCCGTCGAGGTCGCTCCGGTATAAACGCAGATTGAATCCCCAAACGTTGTGAGGCCATTTACGAAGGACAGACCCATATTGTTGAAGCTCGGAGCATAGAGAGATTGGGTGGTTGTCTGCGGACCCGTGGGGTTAGTAATAAGACAACTTCCAGACCCGCAGCCGATACCTCCAGGACCAGGAGGACCAGGAGGAGAGTTCAACGAGAGGGGAAAGTTGCCCACGTTTTTCCCGCTCTGCGTTTGCAGGCTGTAGGAATAGACCCCTGGCGCTACCCAAAATCCGAACCGCCCGAATGCATCGGCTTGGATTGGATTGTCTTGCACGATTGTTAATGCTTGGTCCTGAAAGAGGGGTACGGTGTTGGTGCAGGGCGTCCCTATGATCGGGAATGAGCACACTGTCACGATAGCGTTGGGAACCGTATAGATGGCCGCAGCCGCACCTGGAGGAACATTGGACGCAGGCTGGGTTACGCTTGAGTCATATCGAATACCCTGGCCGTACATCGTTGCGGTCAGAGCCGCCAGAACCAGCCACCTAAGCTTCATTGATCGTCCTTTTGGGCACTAAAAATCCGCCACTTAGGGCGGTTTGGTATAAAATTTGTGGTCTATGAAAGCCTTGGTTTTCTTGCTACTGTCTGCTACTTCTCTAGGTCTAGCTCCGACCAAAACAGGCATCTATATTGACTGCACATGTGAAGATGCGATTGGAGCGCTATATGCGACTGCGCTGCGAGATGTAGTTGCCAACAGTCCGCGCTATCGCTTGGCGCGTTTTGCCAGAGAACGTAGTGCCGACTATCAGTCGTTTACTGAAAACTTCGTGATTCATATCGTGACTGTCGATATAAACCGAGACCGTCCGGGTGTTTCGACCGCAATATCAGTCGCATACTCAATGACAGATATTTTTCTGGGTAATTCGGTCCAAACCTGCGGCAGAGAGCGCGTGCAAGTCTGCGCCGAAACAACACTTGCCGATGCTGATGGAACTATTACTAAGGTTTATGCTGCGCACAAATAAAACAGTGATATACTGCTCGTCCGAGGTTCTCTATGCTTTACTTCGCCGGTGCTGCTCTATTCGGTCTTTTTCTTTTTGGCTGCTACGATGTTGTACGGGGGTATTACGGCGGACGGCAGGAGAGACGCTGGACCAGCGAGGGCATCGCCCGTCGAGCCAAGAAGACCGCCCCCCCTATAAAGTCCGGCAGCTAATGCTGTTTTGAGAGCAAGTGTTTTTCCGGCAGCAGCCCCTGTAGCAACCCCAGCGGCTAAAAGCGGGTTGCCCGTAGCGGCTCCGATCGCCCCACCTCCGATAGTTCTTCCAAGTCCAGAAACCAATCCGCTAAGGGGTTGGGAGTGTGTGAGCGCTCTGCCTTCTGCTCTATCCGCAAACTTTGTGAGTCCCTGAAACTGGCTCTTCAGCGGAGTGATTTCCGGAATTGCCCCCGATTCAACTCCACTAAGTGCGCCCACGTTTCTCTGTCGGATAGCTTTGAGGTTGAACTGTGAGGGATCGGACCAATTTGTGTTGTCCGCGATGCCGCTCTTTAAATCCTGCAACTCGTTCGGGGTGAATCCACCATTCGCAATTCCCGTCTTGAGTGTCGGTCGGAACGATGCACTGTAATTCTCGATTGGTGCCGTGTTGCCGAGCCCACCTGGTCCGGTTTCGAGTGCGATTCCTTTAGAAATGGCGGGGTTGAGGGCACCAGCAACATCTTCTACTGGAATCTTTGTTCCCGATAGGGTAGCGGCATTTCGAATATCCTTGATCTGCTGCCCCACGGAGCCTTTCAGTGCTAGTCCTTTGTCGGCAAGGCTCTCCATCGTCATGGCTGGCCCACCACCGGCCTCAAGATAGCTTCGCCCTGGATTCACTCCGCGCTTGAAGTCCGCTGCTCTGGAACCGACAGCCTCGTTCATGCGGTTCACGCCCGCATCTTCGACGCCCCTGCCGAGAATCTGAAGACCCTCTGGAAGAACCTTTAGCGCCTTAGTTGCAGCGGTGGGTGCCACAACTCCAGCCGCTAAGCCAGTGAGCGTCCCCATCTCTCCCGCATAATTCTTATCCGCATACTGATCGGTTGCCTTGTCGAGCGTAGGGCCAAGGATCGGAATGGCGGAGATACCATGCGAGAGGGCCGCGGCGGGGTTGTGCTCCTTCTGCGCCTGCATGATCTGCGCACCTTCACCAGCGATGCGCTTACCCTCGGAAACCAAGGCTCCCGGAATGGCCGCGATTGTATCGATCGGATGGGCGATCGCATGGGCAATTCCAGTAAGACCACTTGAATCTGCAGCAGAACTAAAAAATCCCTGCTGCGGAGGTGCGCTGGGTGCTGCAGCACTCGGCGTCACAAGCGATGCACCCGGAGGCAGCTTTATCGTCGGATTATCGGTGACGAGTGTCGCGCCGGGGGGAAGTTTTAGCGGTTCAGCCATTACTTCTTTACCTCGGTGTAACTCGCCATGTCATCTGTCGGACCGCTACCCTTATATTGGTAGGTTTTGTTACCCACCTTGATCTGGTGAGCTTCGCCAGCACCCCGAGATTGGCCGGGATTATTGGCATCGTCAAGGAATGTACGGACTGAGGTGCGGGCAGCATCAAGGCCTGCCTTCGTGGCCTCTGCGGTGTTATGGAAGTTGTTGACGAGAGAATTTGCTGCCGATTCCACACCCTGAGCAGAGCGCATGCCATGAGCGCCTTGTGCCACCATGCCAAGTTGGTGTTTGATCGCTTCCAGCTTTGTAATGTCAGGGTCGCTGGTTCCAATAGTGTTGCGGAGCTCGGTATAGCGTCCCGCGACTGGCCCGAAGAGTTCGGGTCGGCGGCTTGCGATATCGTCCAGCGCGTCGATGTTCTCGTTCATATTCTTGGCGAGATCTGCCCGCTTCTGTTCATCGGAACTAAGTTTTGCGCCCGCTGCAGTAGCCTTCGTGAAACCAGCAGCGTTGGGCTTCACTTCGCCAGTCTTGGTATTGAAGAGGATCGGATTTTTGTCTTTGTCGAAGCCTGGCGTCCACGTGCCAACGTCGCGCGGAGACTCGGCCGCATGCACGTCAATCTTCGGTTGAACCTGCGTATCCTGGATGACCTTCTTGATGAGTCCAGCCTTTACAGTGTCTCCCGATGAAATCGCGTCGAGATATTGCTGCGGCAAGTTAGCGTCCTTCTGATTCTTTGCTCCGTAGACTGCGCCGAAAGCATCAAGGGGATTCTTGCCGCTCTTGATCGCATAGTCGTAGGCCTGCTGTTCGATCGACTGCGGCTTCTCGACTCTATCGCCCACTCGAATGTCGTACTTGCCAGTGTCCGGGTTGAGTTGGAAGACTCCATCATCTGTCTGAACGGTTTTGGATGGATCGACGGCCTTTTGTGGGTTAGCGAGGGCTGCAGCCTTGGATTGTTCTTGCGAGGCGAGGGCTTGACGCTGGGCGGTCTGAGCTGCGGTGTCCTGTTCCTCCTCTAGGGTCTTCGCGGTGTTCGCTGCCTGACCCATCGTCAACTGATGATGTAGCGTGGTTCCGGGGATAGCCTGCGCGAGTCGTGGCGCGAACACAGAGGCGGCAATATCGCCAGCACGAGCGATTCCCCTGACTAGGGGGTTCTGAATCTGGTCGATTCCTGAGCCACTTGTCACTTGACGCTGATATTCACCTTGAGCCTGCTCTAAGGGCGTCCCCAGCTTTGGATTTACCGTAATTGATGGTGTGATTGGCGTGCCAAATGAAGGCGCCCCTGAAGGCATGGCGATAGACGTGCCCAAGGCGGGAGGTTGCAGCGCTGCGGGATCGAGACGGTTCACCAGAAAGCTGGTAATTAAGGGGTTGGCCATCATGCCCCACCCGCCGCTGCTCCTACCGCATCAAGTCCCATCCTGATATATCCCATCTTTCGGTTAGCTTCTGCCTGTGCTGCGCTATTGGCTGTGTTCAGATAGCCGACTCCTGTACTGTTCGCATCGTTGTAAATGCTATTTAGGCCAGAGAGTCCGACGCGCTGATTCTCGGTCGCGAGGTCGTTGCTGCGGTTCTGCACATCAAGAGCTTGGGAGGATTGAGTGGATGCGGCGTTGCGTGCTGCATCATCGAGGGCAGCGGTTGCTCCACCCGCGTTGCCGGTCCGTGCGGCGAGAAGTCCGCCAGCGCCCACATCGGCAGCGAGTCCGCCACCAAGGGACTGAGAAGACGCGGTTAGTTCGTTAGCCTTCTGAGTTGGGGAATAGCCAACTGTCCCAGTCGCAAGTTTGGAGTAGATCGGATTAACGGTATTGTAAGCATTCGTCGCCTGCCCTGCCGCTGTACCGCTATTTGCAAGCGCGTTCTTTTCGACGCCCGATCCGCTGATAGCCATATTTACAACTCCCTATGCCAACTGATTAACTTGCTTTTCACCCATCCCCACGATTGCAGCCTGTCTTTGAACCTGTCTCTAGCTTCGTCAAACCATGTAACGGCCTGATTGAATCCTTTTGCCTTCAACTCATAGCGCATAGCTTCGTGCAATTGCTTCAGCAAGAAAAGCCGCGCACCAGGTGTTGACCATTTGCTGTCTACTGCGATGTGAACCTCTGCGCGCGCCCACCCTCCGACGAACATCACAGGCGTGTCATGTTCATCCACAGCGCAGAGGCCGCCGATAAAATCTGGGCCAAACTCCCACTTGAAACCCTGTTGAAGTTGTTTCAGTGTGGGTATGTCGTCAGGCCGAATCTTTCTAAGCACGTTTTGGCGGAACATTCCCGGTATAAGGCACGTTGCCCCATCCACCACCGCCCGTTCCTGAGCCCGTACTCTTGGGAAATGGTGGTGGCGTGGAACCGTTTGCGCTTACGTTCATCTTGTAAATCCACGGTGAGGGGTTTGAGGTGCCAAACCCCGAACATGCTCTAAAGTGATAGACCCCTGGTCCAAGTGCGCCGCGGTAAGCCCTCGCTGGTCCCAGATGAATGGGGTGAGCGTCTGTATCCCAGTTGCCGCCGTCCGGGATTGTCTCGATGTGGTAAGACTTGCCGCGGTAACCCGAATTTGGATCACTAATCGTTGCGTGAACTATTCCAGCTCCTCCAATAACGTTGAGTGCGGTCAATGCGGAGGGCGCTGGAGTCTGGCCTACGGGTTCTGCATTTGCCTGCTGGCCCAAGTTGTTCACTGCATCGACAATCTCTTGCAGGGCCCGGCCCAGCGTTGAATTTGTCGCCTTTATCTCGGTTATTCCAGTAGGGGTAAGATCCGCCATTACGAATTCTTTCCTCTAATCGGACTATATGGATGCGTCTTGACTGCTACGACCATTGAAGACAGTCGGAATCCTGCTGGCGAATCCGATGGTGCGGGCTGCGCTCCTGCAGGCTGACACGAAATCCTGTAACTGATGCGTTCTGCGGCTACGTTAAGGCCAAATTCAAGATCACGCGCCAAATCCGGGGTAACAGTCAGGGCTCGCGTCGGTGTTCCGGTATTTCCCATGCGATCTAGATTCGGTACGAGGAAGACAGAGCCCGCCCCAGTGCAGTTCAATGTCGCGAATGCATGTAACAATCTATGCGTCCCGAGTTGATTCGCCTTTGCATCGTCGGCTGAGATAAAGAAATAGGTCGGATATGTGCTGTTTTGCCAGAATGGACCGTAGTCGTCATCCAACCCGTTGATTGTGCCTTCTTCAAGTGTGTAGACAGTAGAAAACCACGGTGTTTGCAGAGAATTTCCCCGCCCACCGCAGAACGCCATCACGGAACTTCCATTCGGAAGCGTCAGGAGCCCGCAATAGTTCGCCTGAACGCTCCATGGCGACCACTTCCTTGTAAGGTCCGTCGTTATCGTCTTGCCTGAGTATCCGATTCTCAGCGTTCCGGCATTTGCCAGAAGGCTTGAGGTATTAAGTTCGTTATAGTCCATCACATACATGGAGTTGGTGACCATGGACGAATTGATTGGCGCTGAAATATACACTCTGCGCGTGTCGGGATCATTTGCAAGCACTGCAAATTGTTTGGCCTGTGGGTTGATCGAGTCCCACCACGGCTGAATCTCCTGACTCATCTTTTCGACAACTGAGCCATCAAAGATTCTCATCCCTGTATCCGAAATCCATGAAAACCAATCTTCAAACTTAGCGACTCCCCACACTGAGACGAGGCCGCATTTAGATGCGATATGTCGCACATCCCACGTTACAGGCTCACCGGAGGCTGTCTGTTCCGTCTCGTACAGAGATCCTTCCGGCCCAGAGGTCAGGAGGCATAGAACATCTTTTCTCTCTTCCATCCCGAAGACAGGATGCGGGTCACCCTGAGGTCCGAGGATGCAGGTTACTCCGTCCTTGGCTTGGGGATTGTTTACATAAGAACCGGAAGCGGTCAGGATGTACGGGTTGTTGGTGTAAATAATCTCTACTTCATCCACTGTTGTCGTAACAGTCTGACTCAATGTAAGGGTCAGGTCCGGAGGAATAACGGATGGGATTATCCATGAGAAATTCGCTTGCCCAAATGCTCCCGAGGCTGTGACTGTAGCCGTAGCTACGAAGCCTGTTGATGCTGAACTTAGTGTTGCCTGTGATGTTCCGTCAACCCACGCTCGATAGGTATATTGCGTATTCGGCTGGATGATCGCAACACCATTCTGATCCTGATAGGCCGGCTGGCTTATAGTTGCAGTTGTTGCCTGCCATGCTAGTCCGTAGTCTCCGGCAGTAAGAACGCCATCACTTCCAGTGACCGTCCATCCAAGAGGGGTGTTAGGTGAACCTGAATAAATTCCACCTTCAAACCCCATGTTTAGGAACTGCTGAATCTTGTTTCTCTCGCCCCACGAGAAGAGTCTTGAACCATATTGAAAGAATCCCAGTACTGGCCCGATAACCTGCTGACGAAACAGATTATTGCCGGGAATATCAATGGCTATGCCATCAAACAGTGCCTCATCAGTGAAGTCGAGTATTACTGAGGTCGTGGTGTTATCCGGCACTGCCGTTGCTGTTCCAATCGGAAACTGGCCCGAGGGGTCTCTTGGTGCGATCGGAAGAATAAAGTACTTCCCGCCATTCGCTCCAGTGAAGGCAAGCCACCGCTCGGTAACATTCGAAGGCCCTAAGGGAATATTTGATACGGTGAGATACTGCCCCCCGCTTGCCGTCAGTGTTACTGGAGGACTTGGTGTAAGAAGTGCTCCTGTGCGAGTCCTGAAAACCACGACACAGGTATGATTCCCAGGGGAGAGCTGGCCTGTCGGTGTCACCATTCCACCCGCCCCCGAAGCATCAGGCCCGATCTGGCGGTAGGAAAAGGATGTCGATGAAATTATGTTGTCAACATAAAACGCGCCATTCCAGTCAAAGGATAGATCGCCCGTCGTCCACGTACCTGTCGTATAGTCCATTGCAAACTGAAACGTTGTCGGTGACGGTACGCCAGAAATCGTGATCAATGTTCCATCAGGTAAGCCCCACGGCTGCATTACACTGCCTGCCGTACCTGTCCCGTTGCCACCGGAATTCGCAAAAGTGAATACGGTAGCGGAGAGGACAGCAAGTACGACTACAGGCCCGAAGCCATCGGTATTCAGTTCTACAAGTGGCGTTGACCCTTGTACTAGATTGTGGGCTGTCGCTGTGGTTGCAGTGACTAGCCCGCTGGCACGGTTCCAGGCAGTGATTGAACCGCCTACCGTGATTGGTTGTACATCGTTGATAGCTACCTGATCCCCCGGTACAAAGCCGTGTGGCGATGGGACTGTTGCGGTGGCAACGCCGGGAAGGGTGGAGTTGTCAATAAGGAGTGACGTCAGGTTTTGAATGAAGGGGCTGACATTCGCGATGGTTGCGAGATAGCCCCTTAAAAGATTGTGGTTCGAGGTTGTAACGACAGTGACTTCATTTCCCGAACGTGCAATTGAGAAGATGTCTGAGGCCGCGATCGATAGATTTGCCAACGCCGGTGGTGCCGCACAGCCATCTTGCGAAACTCTGTCTAACCAGCCTTCCGGGGTGTATTGCAGCGGCACGTCAGCACCATGAAGCCCATCAGAAGTTGCGATATATAACTTGTTGAAGGCGCTGCAAGTAAAGAATCTGTTCCCCGCTGCCGTCTGGCCGATCTTGACACCATCAATATACATATTGCCGTCAGAGGTGGCCTCGAATTGAGAGACCGTCCCATCAGGCTTTAGAAAGGTGTCCGCATAAACAACTTGTGCGGTTGTGCCTAACGTTGAGAGTCGCTTGAGCGGCGGCCGGGTAAAGACTTCGCCGGGAAGGAAGGCGCAGTCGGAGTTGTCCGCAGACAACCCCGCTGGCAAATCCGTTGGGCCCATGTTCAAGTTGTTACCACCGAATACGTCTAACGGTATTTCGGTGCATCCCTCAACGTTCAGCAAATTAGAGCTTTCGCTTCGTGATGATGGCTGTTACCGCGGCTTCGGGGAGTGCGCCAGCAGAAAGTTCCGTTCCGGCCGCGCTGTAGATCTTCGTGGTCACAGTATTGCCGCTGATTGCGCTTACATACTGATAGCCGAGCGTCGAGAAGAACTGCGCAGAGAGGAAATTGGACGATGGGAGTGGACTCGAGCCTTTACCTGCGAAGATCGTGAAGGGATTCCAGGTAAATCCGCCGGGAACGTAAGTACCAGTGAGACCTACGCTGACAAATTCGTTGAATGTTGAAGAATCGAAACTCGCATGAGTCCGAGTAAACGTAGATGTGACTGCCATGTTGCCTCCTATTGATTGGTTGGAATATTGGGATAACCGCGGTTACGGTTGCGGCCTGAATAGCCTTCGCGCCGGATGTTCTGACGTCCCTTGATGCGTGTTGCTCTCAGTGAAATCGTGGTGAATGCCGTCTCTGCCCAAGCTTCCATTGCTGGCGCTTGCGTGGCCCCGCGTGAGTTGGCAAACTCAAACGCTACGCGAGCTCCGAGGCAGTCTTCGCACATCATCATGGGTACTTGAGAATCCGGCTGAGTAATGTCCAGCGGTGCCCTGTAGGCCGAATAGCGAAATTTCCAGTCTTGCGGGTAATTTGTCCCATAAAAATACAGTCCGTCTTCCCGCCAGTCATAAACGTTACAGTCGAGCCACACTGGAAGTCCGTCAGTCGCCTGCACCATCAGATTGAATGGTGCCGTATTGGGAGTTCCGGGATTTGAGGTAACTTGAGACTGTCTTCGCCAGCATGACTTCGGTGAAATCATGTCTTGCGGCAAAACTGGACCGTCGAATTGATTTACTCCATCACTACAACCAGACCAAGTAAGCCACGATTCATTGGCTACATCGTCATTCGCCCTTGCGGGGATTCCGTAGATTGTTGTATGCCGGATGAACGTCTGCACTCCAGCCGTATCGCAACGTGCCTGATACCACTTCCACGCCGCCGTTAAGTAGGTCTGGGATGCCGGAGAGTCGTTAGAAAGCAAGTCTCCCGTTGTGTCGTTCATCATGTCATTGACCCTTGCTCGGGCAATGTCCATGACCTCGTTGATTGTCGGGTAGGGATTCCCTGTCCCGCCGTCTACGAGTGGCACCTAAGCGACCTTCCGGCCACGCTTGACAGGTTCTTCCTCATCGCCAGCAATAAAGCGATCGATTGCTTCCTGATTCTTCAGTGGCGCTCCGCAGCCTTCGTTGAAACATTTCGCAGAGGTTGGCAATACAGATCGGCCGCAATTCCAGCATTCCGCCATCTGCACATTCTTTGCAGCCCACGGCCGTGACCAACCCAACTCCTTAAGTGCGGATCTATGCCCGTCCTGAATGTTTGAGCGGGTCACAGAATTCCCGCCTACCGAGACGGTGACCATGCCGCCATTGACCTGGTAGGCTTCGTCCGCATCCTGGACACGCTTTGAGAGCATATCCACTCGCGCCCGTTCTGCTGCCTGTAATTCCTCTTCTGTCGGGATAGCGTTCTCGGAGATAAACAGGCCAAACTTTGTGTAGTCCGACATCTGCCCGAGTTGAACGATATCTTTGGCGACGTCCATACCGTCTGAGGGCTTCCATGTGAAGCCTCCGGTATCCGAGATGCAGGTGGAATAGACTGTGGCGGGAATCTTCACTGGCTCAGCAAAACGCTGGCCTTTTTCTTTGCCTCGAACCAGATAGCTGCCCACTCCGATATGCCTCAGGAATGGGTCCGGGGATACGCTATGCACATAGACGAAATAGGCTTCGGCCGCTCTCCGCAAACTCATGGGCAGCGGTTCAATTCCTTTGCGATTCAGGTTGTCGATTTCGCCTGCAACTTCACGCGAATTACTCATTTGGCTTCTTCTCCGGTGATACATAGTCAGGGTGCATCTTTGCGCACTCAACTGGGTTAGTGGGCCAATTGACTCTTGGCTTGGGGGCATCGGGGTGATCTGGATGGATAGCAAAACTACTGAGACCACCGCCATCCGGGTTGTAACGTCCGCCAGTGCCACCTGGATCGATTGCCATATGTCTCCTTAGTGAATGATGTTTCCAGCGGCGTCGTAGAGCTTCACGCGCTGCCCTGCCCAAGTCGGCGCACTTAACACATCGTTGATTGCATCGCTTGTCTTTTCGTCAATGTCTTGCTCTTTCATTTGCTCCCGCAGTTTGAGTGCTTTGAGGCGATCCTTTTCCGTGTAGTTAACGGTTCCCATTACGAGATATTGCACGTAGAGCGCAGCGAAGCCTTTCACTGCATCGCCGTCTGGAAAACTTACGTCGCAGCGTTCATACTCTCCGTCTTCGGGATATTCCATAGCGATGGGTGCGCCGAAGCACATATTCCGATGACCTTCGCGGGTTCCGGCCCAGTCATATGCGCTCTTCCACTTCTCCAGCAGCCAGCACTCCTCATTCGGGTATCGCTTAAGTTCCACGACCTTATCGCGGCCTTTGATGAGAACCTTTTCCGTGCGCGTCGGTGCCCACACCACACGAAAGAGGGGATCCCCCTTCGGCGTCTTGCCAAATTCTGATAGATCAATCTCGTGAATCATGATCTCTTTTGTGCTTTGCATCTGCCTCCAAAAATAAGGGGCTAGCCAAAAGCTAGCCCCTCCAGGATTAGTAGCCGCTTGGGATTGCCAGCGTATCTCCGTACGCACCGGCAGCCGGATCATCGCAACCGATGTTTCCACCAAATACGAGATAGGTGATCTTGGTGCTTGCCAACCCGCCCGAGCCCCCGTAGATCGGGAACATCGTCTTCCCATCAACTTCATAGAAGTCGGTAGGATAGATTTCCTGACGGAACCAGTGGTCCTGCGCGATGAAGTCAATGCGACCCTGCGTTGCTTTGACCGAAGGAACGATGGGATATCCAGCCAGCGTCTTAGGCGGAAGCTTCTTGAGCTGATCCTGCGAAGAATCTCCGGTGATCTGCTGCATGATGTTCTGCGTAATAACGAGGCCTGTATTCTCCCATGCCGCTTCCTGGTCAAGATTCATATAGAAGAAGCCGTTGGAGGCAATGCCGCCTTCGACTCCATTACGAATCCGCATCAGGTTCAGCAAAAGGCGTCCGTATGCCGGGGTAATAGCCAAACCACCGCCCGAAACATAGGGGGTAGTCAGACGACCGGGGTAGGTCGCACGATTCAGGGTGAGGAACGTACCCGTAGTCGAAGAGACCTGGTAGGACTGGATGCCAGCAATGCCGGAGTTCGCAACGTTCGTCGCGTTCTCTGCAAGGATGGAATCTCCAGCCGCGGGCGCCGTGCCCGAAGGTACGGCCGTGAAGAAGATCTTCTTGTTCAGGTAATCGACATAGCTGATGGTGTTGGTAGACTTCACCGCACCACCGACTGCGCCAGTTACGATCTGAACAATCTGCTGGTCCGAAAACCGGGCAGGAGTTGATACGGATACGGAAGGATCACCAACCGTGTAAGCGGTGACGGTATCCAACTGGTCTGCGCCGTTGCCCTGTACAAGAGAATCAAGGAAGGCGCGGAAATTCTTCATACCGCGACCGACTTCTTTCTCTACATAGTTCTGAATCGATTTCGCGCCCGAATCATTCGCAACTTCTGCGAGTTCAGACCACTCAATCGCCCACCGGTAGTAAGCATTCGACAGAAGGCCTACCGCACGCTGTCCGGCAGAGCCGCGGCCCATGTCGCCACCGTCAAGGTTGACGACGCCACCGTTGCCGCCTGCCTGAATGTCGAGGGGAACGCGAGTTGCGCGGGTGGAAACTTCCAAGTCTTCGCGGGTCTGCAGTTTAGTGAGGAAGACGTTCTCATTAAACCAAAGCTGCGGAATGGTCCGTCGGACCTTTTCCAGTTGGAGTGCTAGTGTTCCTGCATTAAGTGCAGTCGCCACGGTGATACCTCGTTAGGGAGTTCGCGAGGGTCACCCTTTTGCCTTTCGGCCACCTTGGGTTTTGGTGAGTTGGGACTTTTAGCGTTGAATCAACCTCACCCCGAGAAACGCCGTTTAGCCTCTGGCGTGGAGGAGTTTGGGGTTTGGTCTGGGGAAACTTACTCGGCCAGCATCAACTTCTTGCCGTCCTTAAGGATGAACTTGCCGCGCATAATCATTGCGTCTGAAGTCTTCACTCTGTCAATCAGTTGCGGCGCGGGTGGCTTGTCCACTACGGAGAATCCCGCCTCTGGCTTAGTGCCAGTTGCGACTGTCTCCTTCTCGCCAGACTTCGGTGCCGCCGCTGCGCCTGGATTGCCGAAGATCGTTCTTCCTACCTTCGGGGCAATCTCCGCAATGGCGGCGGTCTCACGACTCTTAATCAGTCTGAGTGCGCCTTCTTTATCCTTACGCACCCACAATGCATTGAGTGACTTCTGGAAGGTTTCATCGCCCTTCATGCGCTCAATAACCTTGGCCTTGACTGTCGAAGCCGCTAACTCCTGCGCCTCTTTATCGTTCGGCCGACGCTTGAAGAATGTGTCCAGTTCCTTCGCAATCAGTGGGTCGCGGAAGCTATCAACACTTCTTTCCATCTCAGAGTTGAATGCCTGCTCTTCGCGCTGATTCAACTGCTGTTCGCGCTCCGTGAACTTCTTGTCAGGCTGAACGGTATTGGTTCGCTGCACCAATGCCTTTGCTTGAAACGACCCGGCCCAGTCCTGCAACTGCTTAATCATACCCGGTACTGCATCAGCCTTGCCGAACTCAAGAGCCATCGCCATGCGCTCAAGAAACAGCGGGATACCGTTCTGTTGAATTGTCGCGGCCATCACGCTTGACATCGCCGAGCCCCAGCCTTCAGGGTCTGCCTTAGCCCACTGAGCCGTGACCGCTTCTGCGAGTCTGCCGATACTATCCGGCGCGACTTCAAACACATCAGCGACCAGGGCCTCAGGATCATTCAAGAGCTTCGTGCTGATCTCCTCAAGCTCTTGCGCTTTGCCTTGGAGCTCAGAGAACGAGGCTTCTAAAGCTTCACGCCCACCCTTCTCCTCCAGCCAGCCCTTGACTCCATCAAGATCGAAATCCTTCAGCTTCTCATCAACTGCCCGCTTGCCGAAGAATGTTGCCTTGGCTTCTTTGAACGCCGCGGGATCTGCTGCCTTCAGATTCCTGATCCACGCGGGCATCGTGCGTTCATCGCCCTTGACTTCAGGTGTTTCGACTACGGACTCCGTCTCGGTTACTTCGCTTGGCTGCTCTACTACTTCTTCTGTGGTTACTTCGGGTGCTTCCAGTACGGCTCCGAGTTCATCGGACATTAGTTATTCCTCACTTGATGTACCACTTCGACGTGCCGGCAACCGTGAAATAGCACGCTCGATACTGCGTATTCGCTACGGCGGTCATCACCGCAAAGATGTTCCCTGCAGTCGTCGTCGTCCATGCCCCAGTCGCCAGAATGTCAAAGCATCCGCCATTCAGCGTGGAGAAGTTTACTGGAGGAGTAATCGTTGCAATCGCCGCCGTGCCGGTGATGACTAAAAAGCTAGAGGTGGGCGCAATCGTTCCCGCCGAAGCAATCGTCTGCAGCGCCGACACTCCAATATTGAGCTGTCCACAGCCGTTCGGCCCAGTGCTGCAGCCGGGCTGCTGACCCAACACCGCGGTAGCGAGAATCAGCCATGCGAGGATTCCTTTGAGCATCACTTCTCCTTGATTCCTGCCTGATCGGGCGGGGTTGGCTTCTGTATCGGCGTCACAGCTTCCTTCGCTGCCAAGACTGCCTTATGCTGGGCTGTTGCGGCCTTCTCCTGCGTGTCTGCCGCGGTGTTCTGCTCTTCCATTACCTGCGAGTTAGCGATCTCTTCAGGGGCTACTGAGATACCATCCTTAGCCAATATCTGACTGATTGCGTTGGGATCGGTGATTGCCCCCGTAAGCGAAATCTTTGGTGGCTCGAATTGTGGGGTCGGTGCATTATTGGCAATTGCTGCCGCATGTAGGTCAGCATGAAGCGTGACGTTATCGACGCCCTGTTGATTGCCCTTCTGAATCTCTTCATAGCACTGCGTGGACGAGAGCCATTCGATGCATTTATCCAGCTCGGCTTGGTTGTAGTCGTACTTGCCCACCGGAACAGAGGAGGTCGTAGGCATGGGCATTGGTGAGCCATCCGCATTCACCATGTTCGGGATCGGAGGAGCTGGCTTTCCCATACGCCGAGCAATTTCTACGTATATCGACCAGTGCGCTATAGCCTCTGCATTCAGGGGAACAGCTTGGGCGGCCTGAATATACTGGGGAATCTGTGTCTGATCAGGAATCGGAGGCTCGCCCAACATCTGCTCAATTTCCCGCAACTGCTTGTCTCGTGCCTCAGCTCCCGGAATAACCAGGTTCTCCAATCCTGAATACTGCTTGATGAGCTTCAGGTTGTCGGGATGATAAACAATCGCCTGCCCCTGTTCACCCTGACCTAATTGTGTAAGAACTGCCTGAAGACTGGCGCGTTGATCTGCCATAGTTTCAGGGAAGCTTGAGTCTGTATTCGGATAGCAACCCCATGTTCCATCAAGAATGGCTGCGGGATTGAATTGTTGCTGTCCTCCACTGCCCTGTACGGCAATTAATGGTCTGTCCTGCACTAACTTGGCCGCTTCCACTACTGCAATCTCATAGGTACCCGCAAAGAGCCACTGCAACCCTCCCCACGCTGGAGATAGTTGGCCCTTGGCTTGGTCAGAGAGCATCTTTTGCCCCGAAGCTGTCTCCTGATCAGGCGTTCCGTCACCATAAAGACTTGGAAGATCTCCCGTCGTAAACTGTGCCAGAGAGATAAGTCTGTCAAGATTCGCGACTAATTCAGGCGGTAGCTGTGCGACCTCTTCCTGCATTACCAGGTCTGCAATACTTGCACCGTTGGGTACGGTAATCTGATGAATCACTCCAGGCGCTGACCTCTGCTCAGTCAAAGCTTCTGAGTCAACCGTATCCGCTACCCACGTCGCGGGGATGCTGAAGTCAATATGCTCTCTCAGCATATTCATGTAATCATTGAACGCCTGCTGAATCGGTACAAGATCATGAAGAAGTGAGGGCCTATTAGCACCCTTACCCGGTGCTGGCCATTCCACGCGTAGCGCCTTCTCCATAGCCTCGGGAACACACTCAACCGCTTTACCACTCACGACGGTGACTCGAACGCCTTCAGGGTAGAGTGCTTTTAGCTCATCCCGATTTGCTTCCGGCGCCTTGCGGTAACGCGAGGGTCGCAACCAAGCCGTATGACGTGTCGTGAGATTCTTGAGTGCTTCGGCATAGCCAGCGGCACCGCGCCTATCGGCAAGAATATTAAGTCGCGCAATTCGCTCAAACGCGGATTCGCTTGTAACCTCACTCTCACCCTTGATATCGTCCGCATAATCAGGGAATTCTTCTTTAAGTTCGTAGACGTCTTCTTCTTCAGAGATAACTGCGTATCCCCACTTCTTAACCTTCTCTTTTCCCTTAAGCGGGGAGAATAAGGGAACCTTGGTTTCAAGCACCCCATAGACGCCAGTCTGTAAATCGCCGTTCCCATCAACCCACGTACGGGTTAGCGCTCTGCCATCAGTACAGAAATAAGCAGCTACTTCAGCCTGCCGGTCCTTCATGTGAACCAGGCGATCAACCCTGTGCCGCATCTTTTCGGCATAGGAGGCTGCAGTAATGTCTACCGACCGCTGCAAGTCGTCAGGGACGAAGTTGATCCCTGGAGGATTCTGGCTCAGAATCGATACAAAGCTTCTCCAGTGCGGCGTATAGATATTGTAGACATCCATAAAGCGAGGCAATTCCTGCCCACTCGCCTCTGGCTGCATGTAAGTGTTTGAGACTGAATCCCACCAGAGATATTGATTACCGTTTCTGAAGTTCCTCTGTTGCCAAGCTTTGCGTACTTCACTCCGACGCGCGCTTAGTTCTTCTTTGAGTACCCCTTTGACAAGGTTCTCTAGCGCGACGCGTCCTTCATCGCTCAGTTGCGCTTGTTGCTCTACTTCAGGTGTTACCGCGGCTGTACTCAACGAGTCTTAGCCTCAGCCATGTGTACGTCCTCATTCCATGTGCGCAGCTTGACGCCTAAGGGCTTGGGTTGAGCTGTTACTGCCTCAGCAATTACAGCCTTGCGTCGCTCAAGTGCTCCGATACGCTCGCCCATATCGAATATCACCCGATTCTCTAGATCAATGATGAGTTTGCGATGGTCGATGCATTCCTTGATGCACCACGCAACCGCACACATCGTTATCCCGAGAAGTACGCCTAGAATCGCCATCGTCTCACCTTCCCAAGAAACGGGTTTTGCCCTTTCTCTCTGCCACCATCTTCATGTGTCGCATAGCCGCTATATTTGGGTTCGCTGACGACTCAATAGCCTCAGCCAACCTAACCTCAAACGGTTTATTTTTGTTATTCAACATCGACTGCAGTCCGTACCGCAGTTCATCGATCACGTCGTCATAAAGGTGATCTGTCTTGCAAATGTCTTCTATATTCGGGCCGTCTTTGTCATACTGGGCGGCCGGTACTGCATTAAGAGCTTCGGGGCAAGCCTCTGAAATCATCCATTGATCGTTCTGGATGAGTTGATATATAAAGCGCCAGCCTACGATTCTCTGGTTGTCTGCGGGCTCAGGTGCCGGAATTCCGGCAGACCGTAAAACTTTGCCGATAACTTCGGAGGTTGGATTAGCGCTTGTCTTCTTTCCGAAGGCATCGGGTGAGAGGAAGAACCGCGCAATCTTCTCATTTTTCGAACTGTATCCAATGTCTCTGGCGAGTCCTTCTTCATCGCCACCCTCTTGTGCGAGACTGATTACTTTCTCGCGGTAAGTGAATACAAACTTCTTTGGTGCATCGATCCTCTTGCCAAATGTCGCAGCCTCTTCAGGACTTACATCGCCCGTTGTGTGCCAGTGGATTGAGGAATGATGCTTGAATCCCCAGTCCATCGATATCCACTTCGGCCACCAGGGTTTGATTACCTGCCCGAGAATCGAGGGGTGAATTGCCCTATCCACTCGCTCAAAGTTGGTGAAATACTGACCCTCAGGGATAGACCAGTCTCCTTCAGCAAGGGCTCGCCGTTTCGCGTCTGGCAACGAAAGCAGGTCTTGATAGTAGTCAGTCGTAATGTGCGGGTTATCGAGCACACGCGCCGGCACGTAAGCGAACTGATCCTTAAATGGCAGGAGTTCTTTCGGAAACTTTCCGTCTATCCAAAAGTCTTTTACCCAGTGGTGGCCAAGACCACCAGGATTAGTGGCACCCACAAAACAGGGACGGCTAACACCAGGCCACCTAAGCCGAAATCGCAGGTCATCGAAAGTCTCTTTGCTGTTTTCCGTGAGTTCTTCAACCGCAATAGCCGCGAACTCAGCAGAACGATACTTGCTGGGATCATCAAGGTTCCGTAAAGCAATAGTCCCGCCCCCGAATTCCGGCAACATCTGAAAGTTGTAACCATCACTCTGCGTCTTTCTCAGAGCTCCAAGCCACTCGGGAAACTCCCTGTTGATCCTGCTGATCTGCCTATCTGTAAGCGTTGGGTAATCCATCGAGAACAGTCCGACGCGAATACCCTCAATGCCCGTTTCTGCATAAAGCTTCAACAGCTGCCGCAAGCACCACCAGCGCAGGAAGTAAGACTTTCCACCACCACCAGCGCCACCGTACAGCGTGAATCTGTGCTCGTCTGAGGCCTTGAATGCTTCTCTTTGCCTCTCTGTAGGCTTCATCAGCTCAGAGAAGCGAACATCTTCAAGCGTCAGGCATACCACCAGTTCTGAACGTCGCAGGCTTTCTCCCACGCTTCAGATATTTCTTTGTCATTAACGAATGCGATCAGCGCCCGCTCAGCCTTAACATGCGATACCTCTTCATCGCCTCGCGGTTCGGCCAATATGGCGAGCAACTCCGACTTTGTCATAGATCAGCTACAACCCTCTTTACAGAGACTTCCAAAGCCATATCTGCATCTACCTTCATTGACTGCGCCGCTTTGCCGTATAGCCTATCTGAGAGGTAGGAAACGGCTTTGTATTGAACGTTTTCGTCTTCAGAACCAAGCAAAGCCGTCCATTTTGATTTCTGATAATCGGGTGTAAACCAGGCGGCAAGCGATCTACCCGCTTCCTCCGCGTCTAGTAGTTTGGCTGCATTAGACTTACGTCCCGCACCTCGTCGTGCTCCACCCCTATTTGCCATCGTTTGAATTCCGGTTTGATTTCAATTGAAAACGCCGAGGACTTATTTGATACCTGGATACTTTGCCGCTACCTTCTTACGGACTTCTGCCTTTTGTTCAGGGGAACCGTTCTGAGCTACACGGGCAAGCGCGTTACGGGCGTGATTGGCATCATTAATGGGATATTTACGTCCAGGAAGAGCGAAGCTTTTGGTTGGGATTGCCTTTCGTGCTTCCGTTGTTAGCTTCATACGCTCTCCTTTGCGCCTGATATCTTTGCGCCGATGCTGACGCCGTTCTTCCACTCCTGCAACCGACTGATCTTGCCGCCATGATCCTCGAGCTTCTCTGCATGCTCTTTGAGAGTTAGGGCATGTTCTGAAGTCTTCTCCTTGTTATCCGTCACTTGCTGCGTAAGCTTGCCGTAGACGAAGGCCGCCAAGCCGAAGGAGGCTAATACTCCAATCCCCGACATCACAGCAGCTAGCGCAGCCCAGTTCATGCCTTATCCAGTAGGTCAATCAGATGGGATTTAATAGTGGAATCAGAAGCAAATTTAGCGAGGCCGTGTTTGGAGACAACCGTTACATTCAAGTTGTGTTGGTCGTATTCAAAGGAAAGGCTTACTGATGAATTCACGAGTTGCCCCGGCTCCGTTGCGGTGGGCATGGTGAAGCTTTCCACATCCGGAGCCTTAGCTTGGGCTAACTTGTTCAGACAGGCTAGATACTTGTCTGGGGTGAGGGAGATCTGAATCAAGTTAGGCCGCCGGCGCCGCGGTGAATGCATTTGCGAACGCCACGAGTGCCGTGTTTGCAGCCTGAAGCTGTGCCGCGGTAGGGGCTGGCAAGCCATTGGCCTTCGCGAAGTCGAGAGCTTGTGGAGTAACCGCGGAGAGAACGAGTGCAGCCTTCTGTGAACCGGTGCCAGTCTGTGCGGCCGCAGCGGCAGCTAGAGTCTCACTCTTTACGATCTCCGTGAGCCAGTTGTTAGCCAAATTGATAAAGCCGGCGGTGCCGGGCAGGACGGATTCAACGACTGCCTCGCCGGCGCCGACAATCGCTTGACCCTTGCTGCTTGCGAGAAATTCAAATACATCCTTGAAACCGCTGCCAATCTTATCCAACACGCTCTTAACGCTCATGTCATTCTCCTGTGAAGCTAAGGTGCTTTTGGGTCCGGAGTTTCCGGTTTGTCGGGTGTTCGTTTAGCCTGAAACGCTACTAACGATGCGGTTACAAGGGATGCACCCAAATCAATCATCTTGTCGTAATGGGCATGAGAGCCGAATCCAACCGTAATCATGCCAAGAGTTACGAGGAAGTAGGCGCTAGCGTTACGCGATAACTCGGCTTTGAATAGCTCCACACTTCCTCCAGGGGTTGCGCGTGTTTGTGGTCCGCCTATGGAGCAAAGACCCGAGGCCCGCGCACGCCTATTTATAAATAATCCTTGACAAACAACAGTTGTTTGTGTACTCTATTGTTCATGGAGGCAACACGTGAGCGCTATCTACACACCAACTATCGTTACCCGCATCCCGACCGACATCGACACTGCCAAACATGCCGAGATTGAGCAGAAGTTGGATGCTGCCCGCGCAACCCTCCACAATTGCAATTCATATAGCCGAGATGCCGCTATAGATATGGCAGCAATCGCCATTATGAAATCGGGCGTAGGTGCTTGCGCTTACCCCACCGTCAAGGTATCGCATGACTGATAACGACACAATCCGTGAATGGCTTCGCTCTCTCGGTAAAGCGGAGCGGAAAGTCGTTAAGTCAGAAGTTGCTAAATGGAACAATAAAAGTCGCCGAATCTATTCGGGCGGTCGGCCGAAAGTCCTAAAGCCATGCTCTAAATGCGGTATGGACTTTGGAGCTCGGGAAATGGCAAAACATCTATCCACTTGCGCGTAGATGGGATCACCTGCCTCCCTAACGATACTTCTTGTACTCACAAGCCAGTGAAACGATAATCCCGAGTATCAGAGCTAGATAAAACCAGTCCTCAGGCCGCACGACCCATCCAGGCATCACGACAGGCTAAGTCTCGGGGATTCCCTGCTACACAGCCATCCATCACGCTTGGTCCCATTTGGCAACTACGCTGAGGGGGTGTCATGGCCGCTTCAGTCTTGGTGAAGTTCACATAGGTCTGCCGCTTATTCCAGATAGCTTGACCCGTTTGCACGAGATCATTCACCGCTTCAATTGGCAGGAAGCACGCAGCTTGGCCCCGTCCACTACGGTTCGCATAGTGGCAGGCTATAAATTGAATTTTAGGCAAGGGATTCCTCGGAAAGAGGGTCTCACTTTTTAAAGCGGAAGCTTAACCGCAGTCCGGGGAGGACCTTCTTAGTCTGCCATCAGCTCGGCTAATTTTAAAGCCAATTCTTGAATATGTAGTGATTCAACGCCAATGGCACTTACATATGGGATTTATATACTTGACTCCCACGAGGGAGTTATGTACTATTGAACACATGGAGGAACCTCGAAATGGAAATTCTGACGATTACCGCTGAAGTTGAAATAACCAATCCGATACAGGTGATGGACGTATGTGATGCCATCATTGAGCAGATGAAAGAACTCAAGGATCACGCTAATAAATTTGGTGATGAGATTACGCTGAAGAGCGGAAACCTTGAAACCGTTGACGATGAATTGGTAGGCGACTGGGCCATCGCAGAGCGCCGCAAGGGACGGCGCTAAATGGCTACAAATAGTCTTCCATATAAAGACACACGGCTCACTTATTGTCAGAGAGCCGTCTTGCACGTCATCGCTCAGGGGGAAGCTCCTAACGGGTTTGACCCTGAGAGCCATTCCTATCGCTCGGCGGTGAGACTCTTCAAGCGTGGATTGCTCAATCAAGTTGGCACCACATCGGCTTTTTCCCTCACATCTAAAGGTGCGAATGTGTTGTTGATTGACCAAAAACGGAGGGATAGCTAGATGAGTAAATCCACTATCAGCACCTTTGAACTCTTCGCCCTTATCCCCGATGCTGAGACAGCTCGTATTTACCTTGAGAGCCGTCTCTGGCCCAACGGCCCTGTTTGCCCATCCTGCATCACTAGTCAGCGCATCACATCGCGTAAGGGTGGGTTCTACCGCTGCAACCAATGCAAACTCGATTTCACCGTCCGCACTGCAACAATCTTTGAGCGTTCGCATGTGCCGCTTCACAAATGGGTTTACGCGATGTACCTGCTTGTGACGGCGCGAAAGGGCATCAGTTCGATGCAGATGGCCAAAGAAATCGGCGTCACACAGAAGACGGCTTGGTTCATGCTTCAGCGCCTCCGTGAGGCTTGCATGGGCAAAGGTGGCAAGGATGACCGTCTCGCTGGATTGATCGAAGTGGACGAGACTTTCGTCGGCGGCAAGGAAAAGAACAAGCATGAGCACAAGAAACTCAATATGGGTCGCGGTTCGGTCGGCAAGACTATCGTGCTCGGAATGCGGGAGCGTAGCACTGGCCGCGTCCGTGGCATGGTGATCGAAGGCACCGAACTGCGCACGTTGCATCAGGCTATCCACGATCATGTGAAGCCGGGTTCGATGATTCACACCGATGAGGCAAGCGGCTATGAGGGCTTGGACGGCCTCTGGTTCAATCACAAGACGGTCAACCACGGCGGCGGTGAGTATGCGCGTGGCGATGTCAACACGAACTCGATTGAGAGCGTCTGGGCACTCCTGAAGCGTGGCATCTACGGTACATGGCACCACGTCTCCCCGAAACACCTTGCACGTTACGTGGATGAGGTTGCCTTTCGCCTGAATGACGGCAACGTTGCTCAACACACTCTCGATAGACTCGACAGTTTCATCCTCGCCGTTGACGGCAAAAGACTCACTTACGAAAGGTTGACCGCATGAAGAAAGTCCCCGAACTCCTCGACAAGATAACCGACGTAGTACTTGCCTACCGTCCCAAACCGAAATCCAAGGGCGGGAAGAAGCGAGTTCGCAAGGCGAAGAAAGCAAAGGCCGATGCTCAAGAAAGGTAGTCATGTATATAAATCCCTTACATATCGGCGGTCTAGTTTCTTGTTGCTATTCTGCTGGCTCCAAGTCGCTGCGCGAAGATTTGTCTTCATGTTGTTTAGGGTGTTGTGATCTAGGTGGTCGCCGGTTATAGCTGCTCCACTCAGGCCCAGTATCTGCTGCTGCATTGAAACCGTTATTCGCTTGCCATCCTTGAGACCTTTACGCCACGCATAAAACGATCGGCAATCGGGTTCCCAATGTGCATACCAGCTCCACTGACCGAGTTCTTTGGCCATGTCGCTATCGATTCTTGTGAATTGTCCTTGGGTTAATTCGATATATGCGATGCTGGGACCCGGCGGAATAATGACGGGGCGTATATAGTTACGGTTGGGCATGGGTTTGCTCTCCTAAAGCAATTTATGGTTACATCCCGGCAAGGATGTTTCTGACCATGCCTTATTGTAACTCATTATTTTGCATCATTTTGCGAACCCTTCGATTGAATTCTCTCTCCACTAAAGTCTCCACTGTTTCACCTAGCGATGCTGGCCCGGCAATCTTGCTCAGCTTATCGTACGTTTGCTCGGCTACTACCACGTTTACCTGCTTTGTTCGAATCCCTGAAAGTTTTCGCTTCCGGCTGCTTCTCACTTCCCCTCCAATCGATCCCATTGCTTACAGTTGTCACAACGTCCTTCTCCTACGCATAGTAAGTGGTCTCTTCGGTAGGTGCGGGCTATGGCTGTGAGCTTTAGGATTTGCTCGGCCTGTTCTGCTCCGAGCGCGAGGAGGGTTTGGTTTTTATGGTTGTAGTAGGATGTTCTATCGCTGACCCACTTTTTCCCGGTGTAGCGGCCCTTCTCTACCCCATAGCAACTCTCGACGTTGAAAAGAATGTCATCACCAACGGGCGGCAACTCCTCGATCACTGAGATCCACTTCTGCTCCTCCCTGAGAGCGTTGAGGGAGGCAATTTTCTCAAGCGCATCGAGATGGCAGTCGCAGCCGAGAGCTTTCTGTAGTGACAGCCAATTATGGCGATACTGCTCACTATGCTCCCTTACCCTCGTTAGTTCTTCATCCTTGGCAGCTAGGGCGGCTTTGAACTTCTTAGTTAGATCAAGAACGGCGTCGATACTAAGTTGCCCACTCTCGGCTTCTGGGGAGACAGGCTTTACGGAATTGGCTCTGGCTTCGATTAGCTTCTCAGTAAGCCAATCCACCAACTGGTTCTTACTGCCAATGCCTCGCGCAGTTTTGTATGCCCACCACTCGGAATAAATACTGGATGCTATGGCTTGACTCTCTTCTGGGGAGAGCACGGATGGCTTGACTTCAGGAACGGCGGCGTATTGATAATTCTTATCAAACTCTGACATTGGCCTGACAACTTTATCGTCTAGGCTCGCTACTTCAGGAACGGCGGCGAGTTTGGCGGCTGCTTTGCCTGCGTTCCAGGCTACCTGCGCGATGTGGCTCCATCTACTATGGGTCATATTCCAAAAGTTACCGTTCCACCACTCCTCAAACTCATCACTAAGCAGCTTCTCTGCTGGGGCCAGAACTGAATCGATTTCTAATTTGAATTCGCCGCAACGTTCACAGTAATCACCCAAAAATACATGGTGATTGACGTCACACCGAAGTGTCGTTTTCCTTAGTCTCGCCGCTTTTCCTGCTGGAGTAAGAGCATTCATTGCGAGTTGCGCTGCGTCAGTCACTGAGGGTTCAGGATTACTTGAGTTCATAAACTTCCTCCGAAAACACTAGCTTTGGCTTGATCGCCTCTTCGTAAATCGCCGCTCGCATCCACGAGAAACGCGCTAAGCCTGATCCATCGATAGAATCCACGCCCAATGCTTCAAAATATTCAAACCGAGCTGGCGTGTTGACCCTTCCAACGTGTACCCACTTACCGATTGCTTTAGCGGCCTTGATAACAGCCCTAGCATCTTGGCCGAGCTTCCAATCTGTGCTGCCGCCAATGAATATCGCAGCGATTTGTGCCCAAGGTATCGGCAGGTTCTCTAAACCATCCTGCGCTACGAGCGCGAGGGGCCATCCTGCGAGTTTGTAGCACCAATGGTCGAATACCTCCATCGTTCGCCTTGCGCTTGCTACAACGTCAGGAACAGCCACAAAACGGCATAGGTGGCGATCAGCGGCCTCCCTGGAAAGCAGTGACATAAAAGCGGTGGAATCGAACTTAGAGAATGCCCCGTTGTCGATGCAGAAGTGGGCATATTTACGCTGACGCTTGAACCGAGTCAGCGGCGTAAGCAATTGCTCGACTGAGCAACCGATCTCCTTTTCGCACACCGCTAAATCTTCAGAAGTATCGAGCATCGCAATCACCTAGTTGCCTCTCCCCCACCTTCGGGTACGTTAGTCATCAGTTGCCTCCAAAGCTTGCTTTATGCGTCTTGCTATCATCTCGGGTATCTGAGGGACTACTGCATTGCCTAGTCCTCTAAGGCGGTCCACCTGGCCGGGAACTTCATCAACCAGCAAACAAACTCCGTGTTTAGTAGCGCGTCGGGTGCCGTCGGCCCCAACCATGATCGTGCGGCCTGACTCAACCGAATCTGAGACTGAGTTCCTTGCGAGTTGATGTGCCGTAACGTCCCAGATTTCGTTATGTGTGGGCGCGTTGGCGGTTGCCTGATCGATTTGTCGTCCGCATTGGGGGTAGGCCAGAATCCAAACCCGTTCGCGGATGTGATCGGCACCAATGTCGGCCGCAGATACAATCTGCCACTCCGCGTCATACCCGAGGGAGGAAAGATCGCCAAGGACGTCTCCCATTCCGGAAGAAAGGAGCCCTGGCACGTTTTCCACGAGCACGAATTTGGGTCGTAATTCGCGAATAACACGTGCGAAGTCTGGCCACATCCAACGCTCATCTGACTGGGCGAGACGACTGCCGGCGAGGGATACGGGTTGGCATGGAAAGCCTCCGCAGATGACGTCAACTGGCTTGAGGTTGTGACTGCCGCACTCTCTGATGTCTCCAAAGCGTTCTGCCTCCGGGAAATTCTTTGCTAAAACCTTCTGGCAATAAGGGTCAATTTCTACCTGCCAAACTGTCTTGAAACCTGCTCTTTCAAATCCAAGATCGAAACCACCTATCCCGGCGAAGAGAGAGCCCATTGTCGGGAGTCGTCCCGCATTAGTCATTGGGTTTTCCCTTTCTCCGGTTCGTAAGGTAGCTTCCTGTACTTCAAATCAAGCAGTTCCTGGGCCATTAACTTCACATACTCTGGTGAGGGGTTTATCTCTAAACCTGACTCGAATTGTTCAAGGTTGTAGCGGTTGAGTTTCATGAGGTGCCTCCGTTTTCGACCAGGATTCGATTGTTTGGCCGAGAAGTATGGAAGCGCAGCCCTGACCGCAAATATGCTTCATGTAGCCATCGTTCAGCTCGTCATCCCATCGATAAAATAGCGCGGATGATTCCTCGGTGGTTCCATGAATATCCGCCAGTAACCAGTGATTGCTTGGCCCTCTCCCTACTCCGCATACATCGCATTTGTAAGCTTCGATCTTCATACCGCCTCCGATTTCAGCTTCTGCCTCAGCGTGTCAACGTTCTTCTTGAAGCCTTGGGTATTCCAGTAACGTTGCTTAGCCACTCGCTCAGCGTTAAGGATGGTGGTGTGATGGCGGCCGAGGAACTTGCCTATCTCCGGCGAGCTAAACTCTGCGCGAAGCATGAGGACAATGATTTGCCGAACGATGGTGGATTTGCGATCGGCTGCGCCAGCTAGAACGGCCTTAGGTGAAAGCCCATAGAGTTGGCATGAGAGGGTGACGACATCGCGTACTCGTTTCGGTATTCCCGTAAATCGTCCGTCAGCGGTGACTTGAGCTGGCGGTTTAGTTCGCTGCTTTTGCTCACGCCGGAATTCTTCGATCCCCTTCAGCATCAGTTCTTCGTTGTAGGAGTAATTCATGCATCTTTCCTTTCCTGTCTGCCATCAAGAAATGCTTGGTAATCGCTTTGTTCGCTCACAATGCCCTCACTTTTATTTCTGTTCTGGGGTTCTCTCTGTCGCGTTGCTTGAAGGCGTGCAGAGCTACAACAGAGGCGTCGGATTTGAGGATGCCAGTGGATACTAAGGAATCCAATATGCATTTTGCATAGTTGTCTACATCGCCCTTGCTGCCCTTGCCTTGAAACACCGTGTAAGTTACTTCATGCCTCTTGCCTTCAACCTCTTTGTGCTGCCCTTGAAAGACCGCGTAGTTAACAAACGATTCCCAGCCTTCCGCCTGTTGTGTTTTGTAGTGCCGGCCTGATCGGGTATGGCGGACATAGCTGTTCACTGTCGGAGGCTCGATTGGGATTACCAGGGTGAGTTCTTTCATTGGTGACCCAGAAACTTTCTCCAGATGATGTGCTGGATCTTGTATGGGCTATGCCAGTAAACGAACCGCCAAAACCTTCTCACGCTAATGCCTCCTTGACCCACTCGGGTGCTCCCGTCAAATCCTGTCCGCGCCACTCGCTTAGAATCCTTTCCCTTGGATCAATGGTTGGGGTAGGCGGTGCTGCCTTGCGTGCGGGCGGCGATTCTCCGGGCTTCCAGGGCCATCCAGTCTTGTTTTTCCAATCACCATCGCCGAAGAATTTCGCGCAGCCCTTCGTGTAAGTCAGCTTTGCTTTCGACCTGTCATACTCGTTCCATGCCCCGATTAGCGCATCCCGCAGATCGTCGGCTCCGCGGCCTTTCTTGAGTTCTGCGCGGCAAACCTCGTCGAGAGCCGCCGCTAGGTCTCTTCCCGAAAGGCTTAACTCTGTTCGCACCGCGGTTGAAACCATTTCGGCCGTAACAACGGGCTCAGGTACAGGTACAGGCTCTGGTACAGGCACAGGCTCTGGAAGGCTGCCGTCGCTGGCCGTTGTCTCGACAGTGGCTGCCGATATCCCGAATTCGGCAAGATAGCTAACAATGTCATGGGTCAACTTGAACCACTCACCACCATGAAGAGACTTAGCGAACTTCCTATGCAGAGCAGCCTCGTCCTTTCTAGATCCGCATATCTGTCCGAGCAGCCTTAGTCGATTAGGATTTCCTATCTGTAGCTCGGCGAGCCTTCCCGACGGGTGGCCTTCTGTAAAACCTATCTTTATAAGCCCGGTGCCAATCGCCTCAATGAAATATATGGCCGGTTCTACCGGCGATGCTCCAGGGCGCCCCACAAATGCCTTTCCTACGCGCTGTAGCTGCTTCTTTACGGTGCCGTCTGCAAATTCATGCCAGTCATGAACTACGAGGCGCGATGTTTCGTCGCGGTCTATCCAGCCGCATTTGACAAGGGCTGCTATCAGTTCTCCCTCGGCGCCACTCCACTCACACCAGCTCTCTATGGATCGGTCATCAAACTTGCCGATATTGCCTTGGGGGGTAAACTTTCCGCAGAAATGCCATATGCATTCCAAGTAGCCAAGCGCGCAGGCCTTATTAATCTGCAGGACCGCCTTCAGGTGTGCGAATTTTGGATGATCTGGAACCGCCCTTAATGCCACTTACGCCGCCTTATTTATTTGCTCTGCTGGTATAACCCTGTACTCCCATGCCGTTGCACCTTGCCTCGGGCGTGAGATTACGTTGTGCTTGCCATACTTCTCCTTGCGGAGCTCGCGGGTTCTTGCTGAAACCGCAGATTCTGACATCAGTCGCTTCCCGCATATTTGCAGGTAGCCCTGAATTTCCGACGTTGTATACCAGTCACCTCGGCTTAGTAGTTCGTAGATCGCGTTATGAACGCTCACGCCATCTCCTCCTAAATTCTTCTGGTTAGGTATTGCGTTTAAAAAAACTATCTTGAATAGGTCGTGCCTGCATTCGGATTGAAGGCTCTCAGTGGAGAAGTTTTCAGGTATTCACGCATTGCGGCCTTCCGCTCCTTTCCGGCTCTAGCCTTTTCCATTCGTCGCCCAATTTCTTCGTCCTCGCTGGCGGTTATGAGTGCATGATGAGGACAGAAGGTTGAGTCTTCGGCTTGAATTTTCGCGCATCGGTGGACACGAATATGCTGACCCGATCCGGTTGTCTTTTCCCACTGGCACTTATATTTATAGGATGTGTCCTTCACTGCGCCGTCTCCTTCTTCATTACTTTTCTTCGCCGGAAGTTAGCCAATAAATCTCTATCTTCCTGACAAAGCCGTACTAGAGTCTCTTGGGTTGGGTTGGCTGTTACAAAATTAGCCAACCTATGCACATCATCAAAGAATCGCTTGAGTGTTTTCACTTACTGCCTCCGTTTAATTTTCCATTCTCTCGAAGTATTCGCGTCCTAGATCCCCGAACCCTTCTTTTTGGAATTCCTGCCATCGCTCCTCAGTCGTCTTTGGTTTCCAGAGAAAGTAATAATTCGGGCTCGAATCAATGACTACTGCGGGCAACGCAAGAGGACCGCAAAGGGCCACCGCAGCGGCAAATGGCGTATGTTGCCCATAGGGGAATCGGTGCGTAAAGTAACCCAGGGTCAATCCCCAGTTAGCACATCCGCATAGTATCCAGATGACCGCTATTATTAGATTTCTCTTCACGCTACCTCCTTGAATTTAGTAACTGGAACGTACTGCCCTTCTATCCATCTGTAACGCCTGGACCCCTTGAATCCATTGCAACTCATACATAGAGCTGCATTCATCCACTTACCCTTCTCATCTAAAACCCTATCGTCTCGCTTCCCTGCCCCGCGTCCAGCTTCGTGATCAAATGTCATCACTAGAAAGACTCTTTGGCAGATGGCGCATTTGAAGTCCTGCCGTCGTTCAAGTTCTTCAGTTCTTGCCTTGTACTCTCGCTTGCCAGCTTCTGACTTAGTACAGATTTCCTTCTTTCCTCTGGTTATGAATGCTGGCTGTTGCTTGCGCTTATATCGGTAGCAATCCAGCACTAGGGGATAATCTCCTGCCCAATAAGGTCGTATACCTGCTCAAAGGCGCTGCGGGGATCCACAAATGGCACAACCTTCGGAAGAATCCACGGATCTAGAAACCTAATTCCAGCCTCAACCTCTTCGTTGAACCGTGCTGACTCCTCCTCGATCTTGCGGATTTCTCCCTCATCGCGTGGCAGACGAACAATGAATGGCTTGAAGTATGGGCTGAAGCTGCAGAAGTCCCACCACTCGCGCTCGCAACAGAGCATGTTGGTGTACATCTGCGGACGGTGCTCCATCGGGACTATGCCATCGGTCAGCCAGCGAACATGCGTGGTGTCGCGGGGGCACTTTATCTCCATGCCTCCGTCATTGCCTACGAGTCCATCGGGTGAGGCTCCGAGATAGTCTAAGGTCGGGTGGAGCACGAAGCCGGCCGTCTCGACCAGGACTTGCTGTGCCATCTCATAGGCTGACCTGGCAAGTGGCTCCAGCTCCGAACCCCTCTCCATGTCGCGACTGATGTAGTGCTCATTCGCTCTTTCGGTGATTCGTTCAGTTATTATCTCGATGCGATAGTTGCGGCGGTCAGCACCTTCACCGCCTTTCTTGAGCATGGACATAACCTCAACCATGCGGGACGCTGTGAGTTTGCCAACTCTGGCCTGAAGCCATTGTGCGGAGCCCTGATCGCAGATAATCTCTCTCACGATAGCTCCTTAAAGCGCTTGTCCTTGAGTTGAACGAATTTTCGCTGGGCTGGCTCATCGCCTACTTGCTGGGCGGCACCAATAGCCTTGAAATATTCGGCTTGAAGCTTGGGTTTGGTATCCGCTCCTTCGATCAGTCCGCACATGCGCTGGAAGTTGTCCTCTTCAATACCTGCCTTGCCAGCACTCTTACCATCGTTGTCAGAGTCACAGGCTGCGGTACCAGTGGCGGCCAATAACGTGTACCGCTCCAGATAGCTCTTGGCACTCCCGCGTGCTTGGATTGCATTGCGCCCCGGCCCTGTATCCGGAGCCGCACCCATCGAGACAGACTCTGAGTGGCCAAGGACGTGTCTTACGGTGCATGTAACCTCCATCCAAGTCGGATCATCCTTCGATAGTCGCCAAGAATGGCTCAGTCCATGCTTGGACATCAGCGGAGTAATGGCGTTGACGACTCCAAACAGATCGGCGTACTTCTTGCCCTTTAGTGGGCCATCGGATACGGTGACATTCTTGATAATTGTTACGGCCTCAGACTTGAAGCTGCTGAAAGCTTCGTTGAAAGCTTTCCTCGCCTGGTTCGCTTCCCAGCGCTCCTGCAGTTCCATTAGCTTTGTAAGCTGTTCCACATCCGCATCCCGCGCAATCGCCAGTTGCAGGATGCCCATAGGCGTAGGCTCAACTAGAGCCAGTTCCGGCCTCTCTTGCGTGATAATTTCTCCGCTCATATAAACAACACCCCAATCAGGAGAGCGAAAAATACCAGCAGCCCTCCAAAGTCCATCACTTCTTGAAAGTCATCGCCAATAGAGGCTTTTACTTCGCGGTCATCCCATACGGCGTCACAGTGGAAGTCAGATGGGGTCATGCTGCACCCCGAATCTTCGCCATGATGCGGTCAACGCCACGCCTTGCTGCCAAACGCTCGTCTTCCGTCAATTCCGGTTCAATCTCAATCACTAACGGCTCACTATCGGGGATACAGACTGATATAGGCCAGCTTTCCATGATGTCTTCGAGAGTCATGCCGCCACCTCGCGGAGGATTTCTTTACTAGCCTTGTCGTGGGCATCCATGAAGATGTCGTGGGCCTCGCCTAGGGGGCCTTCGCAGCGATTGCGGAGATGACGGCATGCATGAATGAGAAATACGCAAGCCTCAAAAGCGGTCTCCGGGATCTCTTCATCGCGGAAAGAGTGCTGATTCCATTTCTGGTTTCTCATTTCGCCTCCCTGATAGCCTGATCAAGAAATTCCTTAGCGCAGAAGAGGTTTCTATCTACCCTGTCTCCAAGGTTGTCGCGCAATAAGCTGTCAACCAAACCACTGATAGCCCGTATCTCTTCAATAGCGCGGGCATTTCTGATTTCCGAATTGGAAAGCTCTACTCTTACTGAGCGTCCGCAGTCCTGAGCTGTTTGCTGGAGATTAGTCATTCTTCACCGCCTCATATTGCTTAGCGAGTGCCGCCAAGTGTGCGATGTGGAGTCCGTACTCATCTATCTGTTCTTTGGTATAGCCTTCAGATCGGCCAATGGCCTTATACCTCTCCAGCCATTCCGCGATGTCGTGCACATGACATCCAATAGCGATTTGCGTATGAGAGCAAAGCGTCAACGCGTGGCGGGTACCCTGAATATAGGGGGGCGATTTTTCCCAAGCATCGCCAGAGACCAGAGCATCGCCATAGACCCAAGCATCGCCATAGACCCGAGCATCGCCATAGACCCAAGCATCGCCATAGACCCAAGCATCGCCAGAGACCCGAGCATTGCCAGAGACCAGAGCATTGCCATAGACCCGAGCATTGCCATAGACCCGAGCATTGCCATAGACCCAAGCATTGCCATAGACCCAAGCATTGCCATAGACGATTGAGGTTGGATGGAGATAGGCCGATTCGTCTACATGGGCGGTCTTGTAAACCCAGCCAAGGCCATTTGGGTGCTGGTGCCAGTCTTCTGGGACTGATCCGTAAACGCTGTCCAGGACACGCTGGGTAACTTGAATAGTCTCAATGGCCACTTGTCACCGCCCACACAAAGAAGTACCCAGCAGCGATGAAGGTAAGGATTGCTCCACCGATAACTAACGAAACTGTGTAGCTGATCTTTGGTCTGCGATCATGCCAAGAATCTGTGGCAAGCAACCAGCAGCCTTCCTTGTCACAGTTGAGACCTGACTCTCCACAGTTCCAGCAGATAGGACCTGATTTATGGTCTCCATGACGTCTGTTAAGCTCTCGGCCGTTCGGGAGTGCAATTGCTTCGTTTTTCATGCTGCTCTCCTCTTCTTTTTGGGTTCTGATACAGTGGAGGCCGCAGCAGTCAGGCGGATCGACCGATACTTGCCAGGTTGCTGGATGACTAGGCCTTGGCTAATTGCTCTCAGCACTCGATACCGGGCTGTGGATTTCGACACCCCAAGGTGCTCGGCAATGTTGTTGTAGCTAGCCAGTACACCCTTCTGGGCTTCAATCGCCCTGATAGCCAGCACCGTGGCAATCTCATAGTCCGAAAGTGCGGGATTTCGCTGCATTGGTATGGCACCTCTTTGGTACGCATACGACTATGAGGCCATTTTAGGTCGTTGTCAAGATAAATCTTGCAAATTTTCACGATTTTGGTATAACACCAGTTAGGTGCTACCAATGAGATTGATTTCAACTGAAAAAGCTGCGGAAATGTTGGGTCGCAGTCCCGCGACTCTTAGAAGCTGGCGCTGCTCGAAGATCGGTCCGCCATTTGTTCGCCTCCATCCCCGAAGCGTGGTGTACGATGAGCGGGTATTACAGCGGTACATTGCGGAGCGTGAGTTTGTTCCTTCCGTGCGCGCCACCGAGGTCAACAAATATGCCGCTCTTCAAGCAGCCTCGTAGCAAGGTCTGGTGGTACTCCTTTTATTTCAATGGGAAGAGAAATAGGGGCACTACCGGAGAGACAACCAAACAGGCAGCGGTAGCAGTCGAAGCCGCTGCCTTAGCCCGATTGATGGAAGGCAAGCCAAAAGTCGGCCAAGTCCCTATCCTGCAGGTATTTGCTGTTCGCTTTCTGAAATGGTCAGAGAATAATCAGCGCTTAACTATTAATAGTAAGAAGTTCTACACCTATGGCTGGCGCCTTCTGAGCTTCTCAAGACTTGCAACCATGACTCTCGATCAGCTCACTCCGGAGATATTGGACTGTACCCAGTTCATTCGTCCAGTGATCGATCGGAAGACCAGGAAAGAGACCGGCGTCCTAATTCCCTGCTCTACGACCTATACCAATCAAGCCCTCAGAACCCTGAAGACTATGATGGGAAAGGCTGAAGAGTGGGGCGAGATTCCGAAGCGTCCGAAGGTCACAACACTGAAGACCGTTGGCCGTGATCAGCTTATTGATCGCTCAGCGGAAAAGTCTCTTCAGTCGGCCTATCAGAAGCCGTCAAAGAACGCTCGGGTACGCAGACTCCGTGATCAGGCATGGCTGTTTATGGTCATTCTGCAGGATGCGGGGATGCGACCGGATGAAGTCTTTCCGATGCGGATAGAGAATATTCGCTGGAGCGAGAAACGCATCTGGGTGCCTTCGGGTAAAAGCTCGAATGCTACCCGTTTCGTTGGGATGAGTGATCGGATGTTTCAATTGCTGTCTGTGTGGTGTTCGGGGCGAACTGGTTGGGTCTTCCCCTCGAAATCGAGGAGTGGACATCTCGAATCCATAGCCAAGGGTTTTCAGGCAGCAAGGAAGGCTGCGGGTCTCGACACCCGCATCGTTCCTTACTCAGCCCGTCACACCTACGGCACTTTCACCATGGCAGCTACAGGAAACGTGTTCGCGGTCTCGAAATCAATGGGACACGCGGATATCAGGTCGATGACGCCTTACCAGCATCAGGACATCGATCCGCTGAATGAGGCCATTAATCAAAGAAATCGGCAACAGCCAGAAAGGATAATGTAATGCTCAAACATATATGT
>Ga0206901_1020_pt1 | contig 39470 bp, 34 predicted proteins | sample Alteio_BWOrgHeat_47_FD_152936 | JGI IMG/M metagenome (GOLD analysis project Ga0206901, IMG submission 152936) | Enriched cells from forest soil in Barre Woods Harvard Forest LTER site, Petersham, Massachusetts, United States -... | ecosystem: Environmental > Terrestrial > Soil > Temperate forest >...
AGACGAAGAGGAAGAAAGCGGTGAAAATCTCCCGCGCACGACGTGTCGAGAGCCAACGCTCGACCCAGACAAGCATCATCCGCACAAAGAAGATATTGGTCAGCGCGAAGACAGCGAGTACGAATGCGGACCAAGGTGCCAGTGATGGTCGCGCAACACTAATCCCAACCAGAGCCGAGATCAGTGAGAGCGTTCCAATGACATTCGATGCACTGAGAAGGCCGAAGAAGACTCGTGCAGCAAGATATCGTGGGAAGCTGAGAGGGAACCGGAGAATCGAATTGAGGTCGAAGCTCAGTCCGGGCGGTGAAACGTTGAGCAGAACAACAAGCCACAGCGCGGAGGCGCCCCATGTAAGAAACTCCAGCATGAAGATACGGCCGCTGGTGACGAACATATGAGCAGCGAAACCCGCTCCAACAATGGGACCGAAGGCAAAGATGCCGAGGATTGGCAGGAAGATAATGCGAGCAGCGAGCTCTCCTCCACCTCCTTTGCGACGAAAGGCGTTCCTGAAGATGCACCAGCGAAGTCTGGCAAGAGCCGCGAACTGCGCACGGCTTTGCGCGGCTGTCCAGGGCCTCAGCGACTGGAGGATCTCGAGCGGCTGAGCGGGAAATTGTGTCAGCCCAGCCATGAAAGCTCCTGCTCAGGCGGGCGCAAGCCGGTCTCACTGCCGACGATATTGAGAAATATCTCTTCGAGCGTGAGTTTTCTGGTCGTGGCAGCTTGATCGCCGCCGGTGCGGGCCTGTACACCCTCCCGAAGCTCTTCAAGCGACCCATTTGCGATCAGGTGGCCCCGATCGATGATAGCGATATGTGAGCACAGTCGTTCCACGATCTCAAGCACATGCGAAGTAAGGAAGATCGTCGCACCCCGAACGATCATGCCTTGAAGCATCACCTTCAGAGTGCCCGAAGCGATCGCATCGACGCCTTCAAATGGCTCGTCGAGAAACAAAACCTTAGGGCCATGGATTACAGCGGCGGCAAGAGCGAGTTTCTTTTGCATGCCATGAGAGAAATCCGTGATGAGCTTCTTCGTCTCATTCGCGAGGCTCATAAACTCGAGTAGTTCGCTGGTGCGTGCAGCAGTAGTTGCGGCGCCCAGTCCGTACATGCGACCCACAAAGTGGAGATACTCTGGCGCCGTGAGTCGGCCAAAAAGTGCAAGCCCCTCAGGAACAACTCCGATCTGCCGCTTGACCTCAATCGGGTCTGCCAGGGCATCAAGCCCGAGAATCTGAATGCTCCCGGAGGTCGGTGCGAGCAGGCCAGTCAGCATCTTGATCGTCGTGGATTTGCCCGCGCCGTTAGGGCCGAGAAAACCGAAAAACTGGCCCGGAGCAACGGTAAGATTTACGTCCTGCACAGCCGTAAATTCCCCAAAACGACGCGTGAGATTGGTTGTGACTACTGCGGGAGTCATGTGGATGAAAGCATATCTTATGAGTCCACATAGATTTGCAATAAAAGCCCCAAGGTAAGCCAAAAATCGGGGCGAATCGTCTAAGAAAGGAGGCCCAAAAAGCAACTCAGACCCATGCCGCGGGTTGATATACTTAAAGGCTGGGCCTATTCGCTGTCTGAATGTGCATAGGAGACCTTATAGCAGGACAAAACCTGCAGAACAGGCTTTGATGAGCAACATTCTTGAGTCGATAAATTCTCCCGCAGACGTAAAGAAGCTGACGATTCCAGAGCTAAGCCAGCTGGCTGAAGAGATTCGTTCGCGGTTGATTGTAGGAGTTTCGAAGACAGGCGGCCACATCGGGCCAAATCTTGGAGTCGTTGAACTCACGATTGCAATGCACTACGTCTTCGACACGCCCACCGACAGTTTTGTCTTCGACGTAAGTCACCAGGCTTATGTCCATAAATTGCTTACTGGCCGCGAGAAGCTTTTTCATACCATTCGCCAGCCAGGCGGACTGAACGGTTTCATGCTGCGCACCGAGAGTGAACATGACAGCTACGGCGCTGGCCATGCTGGCACTGCTTTGAGCGCAGCGTTGGGGATGGCGGTGGCTCGCGACATGTCAGGAGGCAAAGAGCATGTCCTCGCGCTTGCGGGGGATGCGGCGTTTACGAATGGCATCTCATTTGAGGCTCTGAACAACATTGGTGCACAGACAAAGCGGCTCATCATCGTCTTAAACGACAATGCTTGGTCGATTGACAAAAACGTTGGTGCGATCGCCGAATACTTCCACAAAATCGTGACGAATCCGACCATCTCAAGTCTGCATGGAAAGGCGGCAGAGCTGCTTGAGCGTTTTGGCGGCAAGACGGTCGCTCACGTCGCGCGCAAGGCGGAAGAGGCGGCTAAAGGATTGATTGGTCCAGGCATGTTGTTTGAAGAGTTCGGCCTGAATTACTTCGGCCCGATCGATGGACACAATCTGCCGCTGTTGATTGAGACGTTCAAATTTCTGAAGACACAAAACCGCCCCGTAGTCCTTCACGCGATTACCCAGAAGGGCAGAGGCTTTCAACCCGCAATCGAGAAGACAAAGAAGTTTCATGGGCTGGGACCATACGACGCGCAGACGGGCGAGACAAAGTCTGCCGGACAGAAAACTTATTCAGAGATCTTCGCGGAGTCGTTGACGAAACTGGCGAATGAGAACGACAAAGTAGTTGCGATCACAGCCGCAATGCCGAATGGAACCGCGCTCGATCTATTCCGACCTCATCATCCAAAACGTTATTTCGATGTGGGGATCGCAGAAGAACACGCTGTAATCTTTGCCGCCGGAATGGCTACGAAGGGTTACAAGCCTTTCTGCGCAATCTACTCGACGTTTCTGCAACGCGCGTTCGATCAGGTGGTTCACGATGTCTGCCTGCAGAATCTCCCCGTCGTCTTTTGCATGGACCGCGGTGGCTTGAGCGGAGATGATGGGCCGACACATCACGGTTTATTTGATATCAGTTATTTGCGAAGTGTTCCGAACCTCGTGCACATGGTGCCGAAGGATGAGGATGAGTTGCAGGACATGATGTACACAGCGATGTTGCACGATGGACCTAGCGCGATTCGTTATCCACGCGGTACTGGACCCGGAGTCGTCGTAAAGACACGTCCCGCAGCATTGGAGATCGGAAAGGCTGAAGTAGTCTCGAATCCCGTCCATGCCGAGGTCGCGATTCTCGGGCTGGGAGCAATGCTACCCGAAGCGATTCGGCTGGCAGAGTTGCTGAAGCAGGAAGGATTTTCCGCCGCAGTAATCAATCCGCGTTTTGCAAAGCCGATAGATCGCGCATGTCTTGCGGAATTTGGTAGCCGATGTGGGCTGGTGGTGACACTGGAGGACCACGTCCTTGCGGGTGGGTTTGGCTCGGCTGTAATGGAGACGCTGAATGAACTGGAACTGCAGGTACCCGTGGTCCGTATCGGCTGGCCCGATGAGTTTATTGAACACGGCAAGGTAGAGTCACTGCGCGAGAAGTATGGATTGACAGCCGAAGCTGCGCTGGAAAAGGCCCGGCCATATCTAAGCCGCATGATGGACCATGCACTGGCCAAGCACTAAACAAATTTAGTAACAATTGCAGGAACATTTCCTTACAAAGGAAAAGGGGCACCCTCAGTCCGGGCACCCCTTCTCGCTTTTAACTCGACGACGCCTAATTCGGCATAAGAACAGTGTCGACGACGTGAATGACGCCATTGGATTGGAATACATCTGCGGTAGTGATAGTCGTCATGCCGCCCTTCGCATCCGTAAGCATGATCTTGTCGCCGGACATGGTAGCTGTGAGGTCTTCACCCTGGACGGTCTTGAGAGTGGCTTTACCGCCGCCCTTCTTGATCAGGCCAGCGAGTTGCTTGGAACTGATCCTGCCGGCGACGACGTGGTAGGTAAGAATCTTGTCGAGCGTGTCTTTGTTCTCGGGCTTAACGAGGGTATCGACTGTCCCAGCGGGAAGCTTCGCAAATGCATCATCGGTAGGAGCGAAGACGGTAAATGGGCCTGCGCTATTCAGGGTGTCAACCAGACCGCCGGCTTTGACGGCAGCAACCAGGGTTTTGTGAATCGGTGAGTTCACTGCATTCTCGACGATCGTTTTGGTGGGATACATTGCGGCGCCGCCAACGTCGGGGTCTTTTTGAGCCTGGGCGGCGAGGGAGGTAAGGGCCAGTGCGGCCGTAACAAAGTTTGCGAGCAAGGTCTTCTTCATGGTCATTTGTCCTTTGTTTTTCGGATTTCGAATCGTGCGTCCTCTCTGCAAGGGCACTCATAAGCATCTACGAGCCCTGAGTAAGACCGGATTGCTTTGATTTCTACGTCGCACTCGCGAGGAGAGCGAAAGCGATTGCGGAAAGAATGCAAAGACCGGCTGGCTGTTGAAGTTGTGAAGGAAGGTGACACGAGCGGGGCGTTGACAATTTCTGCGCATCACCGTCAACTGAAGACTGGGTGTTAATGCTTAAAGAATCGAGCAGAAATCGCGAATTGATCCAAATGGAAGAAGCGGGGGCACATCCTCACGGTTCACATGATCGCGGCCTGTTGGCGATTGGCCTGTTCAAGCTGGCGAAGGCGATCTTGTTCTTCGGTATCGGAGTGGGCGCGATCCATTTCCTGCACAAGGACCTTGAAGATGAAGTTCTGCGGCTTGCGGCGAGGTTCAAGTTTGATTCCGAGAGCAGATTCGTTGCACTTCTCCTCGATAAAGTAGATCTGATCGATGCGCACCGACTGAGACAAATCAGTGTTGCCACCTTTGGCTATTCGGCTCTGGCTTTGACTGAAGGAGTGGGACTGCTTCTGGAAAAGGTATGGGCAGAGTATTTGACACTGATCCTGACAGTGTCGTTTCTACCGTGGGAATTGTATGAGCTAGTGCGACGCCCGGACTGGTTTCGCCTAAGCCTGCTTCTTATCAATCTCGCAGTCCTTTGGTATCTGGTCTGGCTGCTTCGAAGGAAGAAATTGTTAGGGTCCAAATAGAACGTTTTCGCTTTTATTTCGCTTACCAGATCGCATCTAGTGTCGCAAGGGGCGAGATAGCGCCGAACCAGAAACGCAAACACTACAGGTAGTGGATATCTATCTAGATTCCGCAAGCACCTGAGTTTTCCACAATCCATTACGGGAATTCCAGAGATTCGCCATAAATAACCCTTTACAGGGTGGGTACTCTCAGCGATGCTGGTGGAGCGAAGTAGAAAATTTTGGAGTGAAGTGGTCGAAACGATCTCCAGATGCATAAATTTTATGACGATCGCCCGAAGTTGGATCAAGTTTGGTTCGGACGGGTATCGAGGTTGCAATGTTTCGCGGAAATCACCCAACTCGCGTTGATGAAAAAGGCAGGCTGAAACTCCCTGCCGAGTTCAAGCGAAGGGTGGATGAGCTTTACGGCCCCCAGTTCTACATCACGAGCACGGATGGAAAGCGGGCTCAGGTTTATCCGCTGAAGGAATGGGAAAAAATCGAGGCTTCTTTGGCAACAATGTCGCCGTTCGATCCGACCCGCAAGAAATTTCTGGACGTGACGAACTACTACGGCCAGATGGCAGAGATGGACGCACAAGGCCGGTTGCTGATTCCGCAGAAGCTTCGAGATACAGCGAAGGTGATGGGCGATGTCAATGTAATGGGCTTCCAGACAATGTTGGAAGTTGTGAAGGAAGAGATGCTGGACGCGCAGGTAAAGAACGCGGAAGGCGTGGTTGAGCTGACGAACACGGATCTCATGGCGTTCGCAGAGAAGACGAAGGTAGCGGGTTAGAGGTTGGCCCCCAGGGGCAGCGCAGAGGCGGTGAGATGAACAGTCCGCGACATGTGCCGGTTCTTTTAGAAGAAGTTCTGGAGTATTTGAATGTGCGGCCCGGCGGCGCCATCTGCGATGCGACGCTTGGGTTGGCGGGGCACTCTTCGGAGATTGCGAAGAGGCTGGGCGGTAAAGGCAAGTTGATCGGCTTTGACCGCGATCCGGAGGCGATGGCAATGGCCAGGGCGCGGCTGGAGGAATTGAAAGCCGAGCTTCGAGCAGAGATGCCGGAGGTGGTCTTAGAGGCAAGGGCGTTTTCTGAGGCCGCGAATGTGATTAAGCCAGGAAGCCTGGATGGCCTGCTCGCTGATTTCGGCGTTAGCAGCCTGCAACTCGATGAGGCGCACAGAGGATTCAGTTTTCGGTCGGATGGACCCTTGGATATGCGGCAGGATACGCGCCAGGGGGAGACGGCCGAGCAAGTGGTAAATCAGGAAGACGAAAACGAACTCGCCGACCTGATTTACGAATTCGGAGAGGAAAGGAGGTCGCGGAGAATCGCCAGAGCCATTGTTAGGGCCCGGCCGATTACGACAACTGCAGAATTGGCAAGAGTTGTATCGGCCGCGGCCCCATCAATGAAAGGTGACAAGATTCATCCGGCGACACGAACCTTTCAGGCGCTTCGAATTCGAGTGAATAACGAGCTGGGAGAGATTCAATCGCTGCTGAAGAGCGCGGGATCTCTGTTGAAGCCGGGAGGAAGGTTGGTGCTGATCAGCTTCCACTCGTTAGAAGACCGGCTGGTAAAGGATGCATTTCGTGAGTGGGGCCGGGAAAAGAAGTTTGAGGTTTTGACGAAGAAGCCGGTTGTGGCCGGTGAAGATGAAGAGATGAAAAATCCGCGATCGAGAAGCGCAAAGATGCGGGCGGCAGAAAAAGTTTAGTAAGAGGTTTCTTCACCGTTGTGAAGAAGACAGAAATCGGGCCGGGGTTGTCCCACCTTCTTTCAGGCGAAAGACAACTCTGCAACACAAGTCCCTCCTCCAATAGCGATCCCGGCCCGGTTCGCACGTTTTGGAGAGTGGCATAAAGATTCGCCCGGGAATCGATTCCGGGCAGGCAACAGGAAGTGAGGTGTGCGATGGCCGCTTCGGCGATGGCAGGACAACAGATGCATTTGATGGGCTCGCGAGTGCAGGCGAAACGCTCGGAGTCGGTGGCGGCGCGAAACCGCGAGCTTTATGAAACACAGCGTCGCGCGCGTCGCGGACCCACGCCCGAGGTTTTCTTTGCCAAGCACATCGACAACAGCCGGATTGTAAAAGCCGATGATCCGGAGCGACGCCGCGAGATGCGCACATTTACCGCGGTGATGAGCGTGCTTTTCCTCCTCGTGATGGTTTACGTGTGGCAACACTTCTCGGCAATCGAGATCGGCTATCACGTTGAGGCACAGAAGCAGCAGGTCGAACATTTACAGGAAGAGAATCGCCAGCTTCGGCTATCGGAAGCGCAGTTGACCGATCCCGGCCGTATCGACCGTGTTGCAAGGCAGCTTGGATTGAACGAGCCTCAACCAGGACAGGTGGTGCGACCCGAGGGTGGAGATCTGAACGCCGCAGTCTTAGCTGAAGCCAGCACTGTCCGGATGCAGATGGCTCAGTAGTCTCTCACTAGTCAAAAGAAAAAATAGGAAATGGAATGGATAAAGCGCCACGGCAGACGTTAACCGCTCCGATACGGAGAATCCGGTTTGCTTATGTGGCGCTGTTTTTCTGTGTTTGGACCGGACTGATAGGGGTGCGGCTTGCATGGCTGCAGGTTGTTCGCCATTCCGATTTTGTGAAGCGTGCTGCGATGCAGCAACAGAGAACATTTGAGGTCGCCCCGCGGCGAGGGGTAATGTACGACCGCAATCTCCGCGAACTTGCCGTTACGGTCCAGGTAGACAGCATCTTCGCGGTACCCTCGGAGATAGGGGACAATCGCGCAAGTGCGGCAGAGATACTCGCCGAGATTGTTCACGCCGATCCGCGTGATTCCTTCACATCGAAACAGCAGATGCTCGCCCGATTCAACGCATCCAGAAATTTTGCCTGGGTGGCGCGTCGCGTTGATGAGAACACGGCAACGCGGGTTCGGGAACTTAACCTAAAAGGCGTCTATTTTCAGAAGGAATTCAAAAGGTTCTATCCGAACAACGATTTGGCAGCCCAGGTCTTGGGCTACGTAGGTACTGACGACACAGGGCTTGGAGGTTTGGAACAGAAGTTCGACGAAGAGATGCATGGTGAGCCGGGCCATATGCTCACTTCGGTCGACGCAAAACGGCGTGTGCTCGGCAGCGAAGAAAACCAGCCGATGCCTGGCGAAAATCTCGTGCTATCAATCGACGCGAACATTCAGTACATGGCTGAACGTGCGCTGGATGCGCAGATGGAGAAGATGAAGGCAGCGCATGGAACGGTCGTTGTGCAGGATCCGCACACAGGACAGATTCTGGCGCTCGCGATCTCGCCGCGATTCAATCCCAACGATCAACGCCACATGGAAGCGAGTGTGCTGCAGAACCTCGCAGTAAGCGATGTATATGAGCCGGGGTCGACATTCAAGCTGGTAACGTACTCGGCGGCACTCGATGGAGCAGGTGTGCAACCGACGGACATCGTGGACTGCCAGGGAGGCGCGTTGACGATGTATGGCCGCACGCTGCATGACGACAAGTCCGACGGTCACCTCGGACAGGTCACGGTGCAGTATGCATTGGAGAAATCGAGTGACGTTGGCGCAGCGAAGATGGCGCTGAAGTTAGGAAACCAGAAGTTCTATGACTACATGCGGGGCTTTGGCTTCGGAGACCGGTCAGGAATCGAACTCCCGAGTGAGACGCGCGGACTGTTGCGGAATCCGAGGAAGTGGGGTTCTACCAGCATTTTGTCCATGGCAATCGGACAGGAGGTTGGCGTCACGCCGGTGCAACTTGTGACGATGGTAAGCACCATTGCAAATGGCGGCGTCTACATGCCGCCGCATGTGCTGCTGCAATCGACCGACCAGATGAAGGGCGATCCTCGGTTGACGCCTGCTGCGTTTCGTCCCTCGAACCAACTACCGGACAAGCTTCCCGATGGGGCGCACCGTGTGATCAAGGAAATGACCTCTGCCAAGATGCGGATGATGATGCAGGGTATTGTGACGGAGGGAACTGGTCGGAGGGGCGCGCTGAACGGCTACAGCGCTGGCGGAAAGACAGGAACGGCGCAGAAGATCGATCCGGCGACGCATACCTATTCGCACACGAAGCTGGTGGCTAGCTTTGCGGGGTTTGCGCCAGTGAGCAATCCCGCCATCTCGGTTGCCGTAGTTATCGACACCCCAACGGTAGGTACAAGGTACGGCGCTGAGACCAGCGCACCAGTATTTGCAGAGGTTGCGCAGCAGGTGCTGGAGTATCTCGGAGTTCCGCACGATCAGCCTCTGAAGACGAAGAAAGATCTACTGGTAGCGCAGAAGGATGTGGTGGACGACGCTCCTGCGGATAGTACTGCGGACCTGAACGCGATGTTCGACGATGTTAACAATCTACCCGCCGACGACCCATTGCGCGCAGCAGTAAATTCAAAGCTTGCCAATGAACAGACGACCTTGGTCGCGACAACTGGAAATAGAGTAAACGCAGCCTGGAAACCGCTTCAGAAGGAAGTGGCTCTGGAAACTCATGCCGAAGAGAATACGAACACTCCGGAATACTCAATCCCTGCGCCAAATCCCCCTCCCACCGCAAAGCATAAGGACGCCGTCGTAGTGAATGCAGCGCTGAGAGTTTCAGTTCCTTCGTTTGAAGGTGCAGCGTTGCGCAGTGTGGTCGAGAAGGCCGATGCCATCGGACTGCGAGTGCAAGCTGTGGGCAGCGGACTGGCACGAGATCAAATACCGGCAGCGGGAACCATGGTTCCAACCGGCACCGAGATTGTTGTTCGGTTCAGCCGATGAGCCCTTATGAGCCAAACGCAGCCAATCTATGCCGCCAAAGTAAAATCCGATCATGTTGATTGAGCAAGCGCTGCACGGCGTTCACACAATCGAAAGATCGCAGTTGTCGGTGGATGTCGCTGGCGTTCAATATGATTCGCGTAAGGTCAATCCAGGCGATGTTTTTGTCGCAATGCGCGGCGAAACAACCGATGGCAATCAATATATCGGAGCAGCGATCAGAGGCGGAGCCCAGGCAATTGTTACGGACTCCCGAGCGGTTTGGGATCAACAACGTTTGGTGTATTCTGACCTACCTTTTTATCTCATCGCCAACGGACGCCGTGCTCTCGCTGAGATCTCAGCAAATCTGTTCGGGCATCCGGAGCGAAATCTCGCGCTGAGTGCCGTAACAGGTACGAACGGAAAGACGACGACTGCATTCTTGCTGGAAGGAATGCTGCGCAGCATTGGGCGTACATGTGTGCTGATTGGGACAATTGAAACGCATGTCGGTAACGAAGTACGGATATCACCGCATACGACACCGGAGGCTTCCGACACGCTGCGAATATTCGCGGACGGTATTAGCACAGGGGCAACAGAAGCCGTGATGGAGATGTCGTCGCATGCTCTGGACCAGGAGCGCGTGTGGGGATTGTCGGTGGATGTGGCAATGTTTACGAATCTGACGCAGGACCATCTTGATTTTCACGGGACGATGGAACGCTATTTCGACGCCAAGGCGAAGCTGTTTGATGGTGTTGGAGCTCCCCCTCCGCGTGTGGCTGTGATCAATGTGGATGACAGGGGCGGAGGCGAACGGTTGGCTTATCGTGCATCACACTCCGAACTCATGCGATACGGTATTGAGAAGGGTGGAGACTATCGAGCCGAAGATTTAGTCCTGAAGGCGGGTGAGACGAGGTTTTTGTTCAAAACGCCGCATGGGGATGTGCCAATCTGGTCGCCGTTGACGGGACGCGTCAATGTGTACAACCTTCTTGCCGCGTCATGTGCGGCGTTGGCTCGCGGACTGACGTTGGAGCAAGTCAGTGTTGCTGCGGCTCAAGGGCTACAGGTTCCAGGAAGGTTTGAGGTGGTGCCGTCGTCAAACGGGGTGACGGTGGTGGTGGATTATGCCCACACCGAGGATGCTTTAAGAAACCTGATATTGCTAGCGCGAGAGCTGGTAAAGGAGCGTGGCGGACGAGTCATCACTTTGTTCGGTTGCGGCGGAGATCGCGACAGGACGAAGCGTCCGCGGATGGGCAGGGCCGCGGGTGAAGGGAGTGATTTGGTGGTTTTGACGAGCGATAACCCACGGAGCGAGGAGCCCATGGCGATTATTCTGGAGGCTTTAGCGGGAGTAGTGGAGACGGGAACCGCCTGCATTCTGCGGGAAGATCGCGCTGAGGCGATTGGCGATGCGATTCGCGAGGCACGCTTAGGGGACATCGTTCTAATAGCAGGCAAGGGGCATGAAAAAGTGCAGATATTTAAAGACGGAGCAGTACCCTTTGACGATGTAGCAGTCGCTACTCAGGTTTTGAGGGAGATCGCGTGAAGCTGACATTAGGCCAAATTGCGGACTGGATTCATGCGGACGGTGAATTCAATACGGCGGCAGAAACGCTGGGCTACGGAATCGACTCGCGAACGATCGGGGCAGGGGAGTTGTTCTTTGCAGTACGCGGCGAACGACTCGATGGGCACGATTTTGTAGAGGCGGCACTGGCGAACGGGGCAGTCGCGGCCGTCGTCAGCAATCGATGGATCGCAACGTCACAGATCGATGAGAGATATTTGCTGCGGGTAGCGGATTGCGACGACTGCGTCTTACAGGCATTACAACAATTAGCCCGTTCAGTCCGTCGCGCATGGGGTCGCAAAGTGATCGGTGTCACAGGATCGGCGGGGAAGACAACCACGAAGGAAGCAGTCGCGCACGTTCTCGGAGCGAAGTTCAATGTATTGAAGTCAGCGGGGAATCTGAACAACGCCTATGGATTACCGTTGCAGCTATTAAAACTGGAACCGGAGCATGAGGTTGCTGTAATTGAGATGGGAATGAATCATGCTGGAGAAATTGACGCACTGGCGAAGATCGCAGAGCCGAACTGGGCGGTCGTTTCCAATGTGGGCCCCGTACATCTTGAATTCTTTCCAGATGGGCTCGCCGGGATTGCGCGGGCAAAATACGAATTAGTCGAGGCGCTCCCTGCCGATGGAATCGCAATATTGAACTACGACGATCCCTTTGTGTCGACCTTTGGAAATGGTCTAGGTTCACGTGCAGTCTTCTATGGTACGGGTGAAGGTGCAGATGTACGTGCGACGCACGTGACCGAGCTAGGTGCGGAAGGCGTGGTGTTTACGGTTGAGGCCGGCGCCGACCGCGTGAGTGTGCAGCTGAAGATGCTGGGCAGACATAACGTTCCTAACGTGCTTGCGGCGATTGCGGCAGGGCTGCAAAGCGGGATAGGTCTCGATGCATGCGCTGGGGCCGTAAGCGGGATGCGGGCGGGAGATAAACGCGGCGAGGTGTTGCAGTGGCGCGGAGCAACCCTGATAAATGATTGTTACAACTCAAATCCCGCGGCCTTGAATGCGATGGTGGATGCCCTCATGGCGATTCCGGCAGAACGTCGTATCGTCGTCGCCGGCGAAATGCTGGAGCTCGGACCGGACACCGCCAAGCTTCATGAAAGTTGTGGGGCGCGTATGGCAAAACAGGGCGTAGACTTTTTGCTCGGCGTCCGAGGTGCTGCTGGGGCGATGGTCCGCGCCGCCAAAGAAAGCGGCACCGAGGGGCTTTTTGTTACTTCCCCCGAAGAGGCGGGGGAGTGGCTGGTTGCGAATGTGCGGGCCGGAGACGTAGTGTTGTTGAAGGCCTCTCGTGGCGTACGACTGGAGAAGGCTTTGACGGCGATTGCAACGGGCTCTCAGTAGAATCCCAACAGGAGGCATCGGTATTTGCTATGGCAAATCAGACTGCACGAGGAGCGGGTGGGAAAAAAACGAACCCCGGAACAAAAGCTGCGACTGCCTCGAAAAAAGTGGCGAAGAAGATCCGGAAGCCCGCGCGAAAGTCAAATGGGACCCAGCCGACCAGAGCAAGAACAGTCTATGCCGTCGATCATGGACTGATGACGGCCTTTCATCATATGCAGAGAGCTTCGGTAGTGATGTCTCTGATGGAAAAGGGATCGGGTGAAGATCTGCGAGATCTCCTCAAACGAGGTGTGACGCTCTATCGCAAAGCGATGGAGGGTAACGCTGAACATAAGATCGTGCTGCGAGCGATTGGAGTGTTACGAGCCACTGAGCATCTCTCGATGGCAGGGCTCTACGCGGCGCGGGATAAGCACAAGCAAAAGGTAGCCTCGCCCACGCCCGAGTGGCTAAGCAAAGTGATTGCAGAGACAGATCGCCGCATGGAGCAGGTTAAACATGCGGATCGGGGAAAGGGAACGGACCTGTTTCCGGTGACCGTCGAGTTGTTGCGACAGGCGGAAAATAAGGAACTCGATGCTCAACTGGCATTTGAGCTCGCCATGGCCGCAGACTCGCTTTGTTTTGCCTTGGAGAACGGCCTTTGACTGGGTGAATTCCTCAGCAAGAGCCGCCTCAATTTGGTTCATGGTGTTGATTCCTCGCCGGAGATAAGCACCATGGTTCCTCAATAAAGACTGTTAAGATAACCCTGACTCTCAGCGCGAGAACGACCTTGGCTGCGGGTAAAGGCGGGACATTTTGCTTTATTGGCTGCTGTATCAAAAACTTTTTCCATATTTCCGACTGTTTCGAATCTTTCGCTACCTCACGTTTCGAACGGTATTTGCGAGCCTGACGGCGCTGCTGATCGGTCTGCTGATCGGCCCGTACGTGATTGAACGTCTACGCGAGTTTCAAATCGGCCAATACATCCGCGAAGAAGGACCGCAATCGCATCAGAAAAAAAGCGGCACCCCCACGATGGGCGGCGTCCTCATCTGTATCTCGATTCTGATCCCAACGCTGCTATGGTCGGATCTTTCGAATCCGTATGTGTGGCTGGTCATGCTCTCTACCCTGGCCTTTGGAGCGATTGGGTTTGCGGATGACTACATCAAGGTCGTGCATCGGAGAAATCTCGGCCTGACGGGGAGAGCAAAGCTAACCCTGCAATTTCTGGTAAGCGCATGCGTCGCGACAGCACTGGTTGCCATGGAGACTCGAGGTGCCTATTCAACGCGACTGATGGTCCCATTCGCAAAGAGATTCCGCCCAGACCTGGTTTGGGAGTGGATGGGTCATATCCCGCACATGCACTGGTTGGTCTTTGTGCCGTTCGTCGTATTTGTCATGATCGTAATCGCAGGTTCCAGTAATGCGGTGAATCTAACCGATGGTCTGGATGGCTTGGCGATTGGCTGTACGATCGTCGCTGCGGGCGCACTGACGGTTTTGACTTATGTCAGCGGACACGTCGTGTTTTCAGATTATCTGGAACTGCAGCGAATGCCGATGGTAAGCGAGCTGACCGTCTTCTGCGGGTCGATGGTTGGCGCAAGCATCGGATTCCTTTGGTATAACGCCCATCCAGCCGAAGTTTTCATGGGGGATGTTGGCAGTCTGGCGCTTGGTGGTGCGATCGGAACCGTAGCAGTCGTCATCAAGCAGGAATTACTCCTGCCCTTCATCGGTGGAGTGTTCATTCTCGAGGCCGTCAGTGTGATGTTGCAGGTTGGAAGTTACAAGCTTCGCAATGGAAAACGAATCTTCAAGATGGCCCCGCTCCATCATCATTTCGAGTTGATGGGGTGGTCTGAATCCAAGGTAATTGCACGATTCTGGATTCTGGCTCTGGTGTTTGCACTCTTTGCATTGACGACGCTGAAGCTGCGGTAGAAGAGTGTAGATGACGGAATGGAAGCAAATCGGCTGAACGTCCGCGATCATATCTCTTGTAATCTTTGTTTCGGAGTGTTTTGGCCTGAGCCACGGTCGCTGGGCGAGATAAGAGTTTTCGGCTGGGAATATGGTGGCTTTGGATATTAGGTCTGCTCGCGAGCATAGTTGCAGGGCGAATGCTTTCTCCACGCTGGTACTACCTATCCGCGTCATGGATGTTAATTCCTGTAACGATAGTTCTCGTCATCTTTTTGTCGTAATGACTTGAGGACGTAAGATCAACAGGGAGCTTCTTGGCGACATGGATCTTAAAAATAAGCGAGTTTTAGTGGTTGGGTTAGGAAAGTCCGGCCTATCGGCAGCAATGTTTCTGCGCGGACAGGGAGCGCGAGTCACGGTAAGTGATACGCGCAGCGCCGTAGCTTTGGCCAAGGAGATCCCCGCCCTGTTGGAGGCCGGGATCATGGTCGAATCCGGCGGCCACGGACTGCTTACTTTCCGGCGACAAGACCTCATCGTGATCTCACCCGGCGTCCCCATGGATACGCCCGAAGTGAAGCAGGTTATCGCCTTCGGCCTCCCGGTAATCGGCGAGTTGGAACTGGCAAGCCGGTATCTTCAGGGACAGGTCGTAGCAATTACCGGGTCGAATGGCAAAACGACCACAACAACCTTGGTTGGAAAGATCTTTAGCGACGCAGGTGTGCCAACACAAGTAGGAGGAAATATTGGCTTGCCCGTAATCGACCTGGTTGCAGGGAGCACATCCGACACAGTCAACGTGCTCGAAGTATCAAGCTTCCAGTTAGAGACGGTGGAAGAGTTCCATCCTCGGATCGCGGTAATCCTGAACATCACGCCTGATCATCTCGATCGCCATGGAAGCTTTGAGAGTTATGTGAAGGCTAAGGAACGAATTTTTGCCCGACAGGATGCGAAGGACTTCCTTGTATTGAACGGCGATGATCGCGTAACGCAGGTGTGTGCGGCGCGGGCAAAGAGCGAAGTTTACTGGTTCAGCGGAACCAAAGCTGTTCGACGCGGTGCATTCGTTCGCGACGGAGTCATCGTATGGGTTGAAAAGGAAGGCGGCACAACCGAACCCGTAATCCCAATCTCAGAGATACCTCTCAAGGGGGCACATAACGTCGAGAACGTGCTGGCAGCGGTCTGTACGGCTCGGCTTAGCAAGATTCCAGCGGAGAGCGTGCGGACATCGGTGAAGTCCTTTCGGGCGGTGGAACATCGGTTGGAGTTTTTACGAAAACTGAATGAGGTCGAGTACTATAACGATTCCAAAGCCACCAATGTGGACGCGGCGATGAAGGCCGTCGCATCGTTCCCCGGAGGCATCCACCTGATTCTGGGGGGCAAGGATAAAGATTCGGACTACACCACGATGACCGAACTCCTGAAAAAGCGCGTCAAAGTTGTTTATACCGTTGGTTCGGCTGCCGAAAAGATTGAGCGGCAACTCCACGGAGTCTTGAAGATAATCTCAGCGCAGACGATCGAGAAAGCTGTCGCCGAAGCCGCGAAGGCTGCTGCGCCTGGCGAGGTGGTGTTGTTGTCTCCGGCCTGTTCGAGCTTCGATCAGTTTGAAAACTATGAGCATCGCGGCCGTGTGTTCCGGCAGGCGGTGATGGAACTTGACTAAAGACACGGCAGGGAAGTGATGGCATGGCGAAGAGGGTAGGGGTTGACAAGTGGCTCTTCGGAGTGGTGCTGCTGCTGGTCTTGTTTGGGCTAGTGACGGTCTTTTCAGCTTCGGCGGTCATGGCGCAGTCGACGCTGGGTTCGCCGTATCCCTACGTAATGAAGCAGGCGAAGTGGGCTCTCCTCGGTCTGCTGGTAATGGTCTGGCTGATGCGGGTGGATTATCGCAAATACAACAATCCCCGCGTTGTCTTTCCGGCAGTCGCAGTCACGACGCTGATGTTGATCGCAGTCTTTGCGACAAGGGACTCGCACAACACACATCGCTGGTTTCGATTCGGCGACCTCTTCACCTTTCAGCCTTCCGAACTGGCGAAACCGGTCTTAGTGCTGTTTCTCGCTTACTTCCTGCAGACTCGCATCCACCAGATGGATGACTGGAAGGGAACGATCCTGCGTGCAGTTGCCGTGCCGCTGGCATTCACGGCTCTCATCCTCAAGGAACCGGATTTGGGAACAGGTCTGGTCTGCATGGCGGTCACCGGGTTGATGCTGTATCTCGCCGGAGCGCGGACACGATACTTCGCAATTGGAGCAGCATTCGCCGCGCCGGTGTTGTACTTCATGCTCTTTCACGTCGCGTTTCGCCGCGCCCGGATGCTCGCATTCATCAATCCGGAGGCCGATCCCAAGGGAACCGGATTTCATATCCTGCAATCGCTGATCGCAGTAGGAACTGGCGGAATCCGCGGCCTTGGTTTAATGGAGGGTCGTCAGAAGCTCTTCTATCTGCCAGAGGTCCAGACGGACTTTATCTTTGCCAACATCTGTGAAGAACTCGGACTGATAGGAGCGTTGCTCGTCGTGGGATTATTTGTCGCTCTCGGCTACCGCGGATTCCGTGCGGCTTTTCTCTCGACCGACCCGTTTGCGCGCTTTCTTGCGTTTGGCCTGACCTCGGCGATTTTGATCCAGGCCTTCTTCAATATTAGCGTCGTTCTCGCATTACTGCCGACGAAAGGTATTCCTCTGCCGTTTATCTCATCCGGTGGTACATCGATCTTCATTACGTTGGCGGGGATGGGTGTGCTGCTGAATATCACGCGCGAGATTGACTAGGGAGCAGGGAATCGAAAGTCAAAGACAACTGCGGATTCTGATCGCCGGCGGGGGAACGGGCGGTCATGTGATTCCCGCGCTTGCGATCGGCCGGGAGTTGCGCGACCGCTATGGAGCGGAGATCCGGTTCGTAGGTACGGCCCGAGGCCTTGAGACAAAGCTCGTTCCTGAGGCAGGGTTCCCGCTGGAACTGGTGCGATCCGGACAGTTGAAAAATGTAAGCCTCGCGACGCGTATTCGGACAATGCTGGACCTTCCCCTGGGTGTACTGCATTGCATCCAGCTTGTGCGAAAGTTCCGACCCAACGTGGTGGTTGGAGTCGGCGGCTATGCGAGTGGACCGGCAATGATAGCAGCGATCCTGCTGCGTGTTCCCACACTTGCGTATGAACCAAATGCGGTTCCCGGTATGACGAATAGGTTGGTAGGCAAATACGTCAGCGCCGCGGCCGTCAACTTTCCCGAGACCGCGAAATACTTTCGCAACGCGACCGTGACGGGTGTGCCGGTCCGTGACGAGATCTTCGCCGTGCCGGACCGGACGCCAGGTGCGGAGCGCCGGCTGCTGATCACGGCAGGCAGCAATGGAGCGAAGATCTTCAACGAAACACTGCCCGTCATTGCGACAAGTTTGCTCGAGCGAGTTTCGAGCCTCTCGATCGTGCATCAGACCGGCGAAAGAGCATTGCCCGCGACGCGAGAGGCCTACGTTCAGAATGGCGTCGATCCGGCGAAGGTCGTGGTCACTGCGTTTTTGAACGATATGCCGCAGCAATACGCAGCAGCCGACCTGGTGCTGGCCCGGGCAGGCAGCACAGTGGCGGAACTGGCGGCTGCAGGAAAGCCCGCGCTGCTCGTGCCGCTGCCAACCGCCGCAGACGATCATCAGCGAAAAAATGCGGAACTGGTGGTACAGGGAGGAGCGGCGGAGATGCTCTTGCAGTCTGAACTTACACCCGAGATCCTTCTGGAGCGGCTAACCGGATTCCTGACCGACCGCGAGCGATTACAAAAGACGAGCGCAGCGGCTCGCGCCATGGGCAAGCCCGGAGCTCTCAAAAAGATCGGAGAGATGATAGCTGGTCTTGGCCGCTGAAGTTTATTTTTTGTAGGCAGGACTTCCGGATTCGATGATGGTGCGAAGCCGGCCAATGCGACCTTTGGGACCGACGACGAAGGGAAGCGAGAGAGCATTCCAATTTCTATCGGCATCAGGTGGATCTTGTGGACTGGGACCGAGAGGTATCCAGTTTTTGCCGTCGTCGCGGGAGATGTCCGTACCATTGGGACCCACCGTGATCCAGAGTCTCTGCTCAGCGTCGTAGGCGACCGCGGAACGGAAGCCGTGGGGTGGGTTTTGAGCAGGTTGCCATGTTGTGCCGCTATCGAGGGAGAAAGCGGAGTTAAATATGACTGCGTCGGGCTTCTGGTAATCACCACCTACCGCGATCCCGCTTTCAGAATCGCGGAAATGAATAGAAAAGACTCCGGAGGTACTTCCTGAGGACGAGAGAGGCGTGTGGTTGGTTACATTCCAGTCGATCCACGGAATACCGCAAGAATGTGAAATAGGTTCATAAACTCCTGCACAATAAACTGACTGGAAGGCTGCTCCCTTATTGTTCGACCCGGTGTAAAGACGACGGCGGAAGATGCGACCAAGGCCGGTCCCCATCCAAAGCCATCCATCATAGCTTGTCGCGCTGGAGTTGCTGGCAGCGAAGAAGCCTTCTTTTGCTACTGGCATGAGGTTCTTGCCCGGAGCAGAAGATTCGGGATCTGTAATCGGTGCCCAGGTCAGCCCGCCATCGTGAGTCACCCGCAGGCGAAGAGCATAGGTTCCGTCCAAGCCGACGGCAGGATCGCCAAAGAGTATGCCGTTGTTGCGATCGACGAAAAGGATCGCATCCCAAAAGCCGTCTTTTTCCGGGTTGCTGAAGACGAGCTTCCAAGTCTGGCAAGCGTCGGTGGTCTTGTAAATGCGGGACAAATCGCCCGTCCCTGAGGACATCACAATCGCGGTATTTTCGTCGAAAGCCTGAATACCACGAAAGTCGAGTTTTTCCGCTCCCGGCGGCATATTGCAGGTCTGCCAGAGATAACCACCGTCTTCGGTGCGTAGAACGGTCCCGTTGGTTCCGCTGGCCCACGCAACTCCGCCGCCCACGTTATGAATTCCACGCAGACTCGCACTGGTGTGCGAGTCTTCCATATCGAATTGAGCGTGGGCCGAGGGGATGAATAAGGCAAAGGTGAGCAGAGTAAACGTGAGGCGCATTTGTTATTAGTCTATGACGCTTCTAGTCCTGCGATGGGGAAGTTCCAGATGCTTCTCCGGGTTGGGGCTTGATGGGATCATTCTTCCCATGTTCAGGATCGTAGTCATGCTTCACCATCCACTTCTTATATTCGACCACTGGTTCGGAAGTCATCTTGCCGTCGCGGCGCAAATACGCGAAGTCTTTGACGTCAGTCTTGAACTCGCAGGTGAAATACGAGTTCGTCTTTCCGAAGACAGGAAGCAAAACGACCAGCTGCTGGCCGGGTTTCTTCCACCGGGCGGGGTAAGTTTCATAGCCGAAGGAGTCCTTCAGTTTTTCCGAGCAATCGAAGGTAAAGTCGACGCCGCGAGCCTGGCCGTTTTCGAAGATGTTGGCGCGCCCTTCTCCCTTTGCCTCTTCGGCATAACGATTGTGGTAGAAAGTGGTTTCGCTGCGGCCAAAGACGTGGATGCGCAGAGGATAGTCAGCGGGGTTCTTGCTTTCAGCCCGCAGAACGATGGGAGTAAGAAGGCAGAGGGACAGCAGTTTTGCAACCCGATTCATTGAGCGACTCCGATAGCGTGAATCTTATCCGAGCCCGTAAGGCAGGACAATCAAAAATCCAGCAGAAGTTGAGGGCGCGGGTTCCCCTCATGACGCGAACAACCCATCCCTCGAAGGAACGTGCGAAGGATGGGTTCTCCGGCAACGGCAGCTTCCCGGCAGCTACGAATCGTTTAGGGTCTGGGGGCGTTGGGGTTGGTCTGCCAGAGACCCAGCGGCGCGCCAGTAGGGTCGACGATGATACTGAACCAGCCCATTTGAGGAACTTCGGTCTTGTCTCTCATGACCTGTGCACCGAGGCTGGCGGCCCTTTTCGTCGCGACATCGACGTCGTCGACCAGGACGTAGGGGAGCCAGGCGGAGGCTGCGCCCGGAACGGGGTGCTGCATCATGCCGCCGCCGGGGCCGCCTTCGGCCTTGAATGTGGTGTAGATCATGCCGCCGCCCATATCGTTGTCGGCGAGTTTCCAGTTGAAGAGAGTGGAGTAAAACGTTTTGGCTTTGCCGATGTCGGTAGACGCGAGTTCGACGTGACAGAAGGGATTATCCATGGTGTGAATCCTCTCGGTTCGAAATTGACGTGCAGGGCCCGAATCTTGCGAACGCGAATTGTACCCGAATGGGATGAACGGCAGGGTGTTCGGGATTCTTTGGTTTTTTACGATGGAACCGATCCACGGTTTTCCGCGTAACGGAGTTCATACGGCAAGCAGCCGCTAATTTCCATTTTCTGGGGTGACTCATTGATGCGCGATATTGCGATGGCCTTTCGCCAGTTTTTGAAGTCACCCGGATACGCCGTGACCGTGGTACTCACGCTGGCTCTGGGGATTGGGGCGAACACGGCAATCTTCACTCTGGTGCATTCCGTACTGATGAAATCGTTGCCGGTGGCTGATCCGAAGACACTGTATCGCGTCGGCGACCTTGATGACTGCTGCGTGAACGGTGGATTTGAAAACGATAACGGTGACTTCGATCTGTATTCGTGGGATTTGTACAAACGCCTTCAGGAGACGACGCCGGAATTCGAGCAGATGGCCGCGATGCAGTCTGGCGGCAACATGATGACGGTCCGGCGCGGATCCGAACCGGCGAAATCAGTGCGTACTCAGTACGTCTCTGGAAATTTCTTTACGACATTCGGGATCAGACCTTATCTGGGCCGCGTGTTGCGCGATGAGGACGACACCGCTGGTGCGGCGCCGGCAGTAGTTATGAGCTACCAGGCGTGGCAGTCAGATTACGGTGCGGATCCTTCCGTGGTGGGTTCGACGTTCTACATGCAGGGTCAACCGATGATCTTGGTTGGAGTCGCCCCTCCGGGCTTCTTTGGCGATCGCGTTCGAAGTAATCCACCGTCAATCTGGGTTCCGCTGGCGAGCGAACCGGTGATCGAAGGAACGAATTCAATTTTGCACGTGGCTGAGAGTAACTGGCTGTACATCATCGGGCGCGCGAAGCCGGGTGCGACTCTTGGCGGCGTCGCCGACAAGATGTCGGGCCGCTTGCGCGACTGGTTGCAAACGCAGCCAGGATACACCCGCAATGGCGGCGCTTCGATTATTCCAAAGCAGCATGTGGTCATCGTCCCGGGCGGCGCAGGAATTCAGAACCTCCAGCAGGAAACCGGCAAGGGACTTTATCTGCTAATGACGATCTCTGGGCTTGTCCTGCTCGTTGCCTGCGCAAATGTAGCGAACCTGCTGCTCGCCCGCGGAGCGACGAAACGCGCTGAGATCTCTGTGCGGATGGCGCTCGGCGCTGCACGCGGACGGCTAATTCGGCAGATGCTCACCGAGAGTGTGCTGCTGGCTTGCATCGGAGGATTAGCTGGATTGGTAGTAGCGTATGCGGGAACGAAAACAATTCTTTCGCTAGCGTTTCCTGACGCACCGCAGTTACCGATTTCAGCGAGCCCATCGCTGCCGGTGCTTGGGTTTGCGTTTGGACTATCGCTGCTGACGGGCATCATTTTTGGAATGGTTCCGGCATGGATCACTTCGCACTCCGACCCTGCAGAGGCACTACGTGGGGTGAGCAGAACGACGCGAGACACGACTTCACTGCCGCAACGCTCGCTGATTGTCTTTCAAGCTGCGCTGTCGCTGGTTATGCTGATGAGCGCGGGACTGCTGACCAAGAGCCTCCGCAATATGGAGCATCAGGACTTTGGATTGCAGACGGAGAACCGATATGTTCTGCATCTGGACCCGGCGGGCGCGGGATACAAGCCGGAGACTTTGCCCGCGCTTTACCAGCAGCTCGAACAGCAGTTCGGTGCGTTGCCCGGAGTGAAGAGCGTAGGGCTGGCTCTCTACAGCACCCTCGAAGGCAATAACTGGGGAGAAGGCGTGTTTGTGGACGGAAGGCCTGCTCCGGGAGTGAACTCGCACAATGGAGCTTCCTGGGACCGTGTCAACCCACAATTCTTCGAGACCGTAGGGCAGCCGGTAGTTCGCGGGCGCGGAATTACAGAGCAGGATACAGCCACGACACAGAAGGTTGCCGTAGTAAATCAGGCATTCGTCAAAAAGTTTTTCCCGAACGAAGATCCCCTGGGAAAGCACTTCGGGATCTTCGATCAGAAGTATTCCTCTTCGTTTGAAATTGTGGGAGTGGTGGCCGACGCGAAGTACAACAACCCGCGCAGCGAGGTGCGCGCAATGTACTTCAGACCATTGACGCAGCAGATGACAGGAGTAACCGAGGCCAATGCGCAGATGGCTGAGGGCCGTTCGCTCTACATCAACTCCGTTACGTTGCGGTTCGAGCGCGTACCGACGAATCTGGACGCAATGGTGCGCCGGACGCTGCAGGGGATCAATCCGAATCTGACAGTAATCGACTTCCATTCGCTGGACTACCAGGTCGCTGGCAACTTTACGCAGGAGCGCCTGATCTCGAGGCTCACAATGCTGTTTGGAGTGCTCGCACTGATTCTTGCTTCAGTGGGACTCTATGGAATCACGTCGTACCAGGTGGCTCGGCGCACCAGCGAGATTGGATTGCGGATGGCGCTGGGTGCGAATCGCAGTTCCGTGGTGAAAATGGTTCTCCGTGGAGCCCTTCTGCAGGCGGGGATAGGCCTTGCCATTGGAGTCCCAGTCGTGCTGATCGCGGCACGCTGGATGACGGATCAGCTTTACAAGGTACGCTCTTGGGATCCGGTAAGCCTGATGACCGCAGTAGGCGTCCTGTTGTTGTCAGCCACGCTGGCCGGATTTGTTCCCGCGCGTCGTGCAGCAAATATCGAACCAATGCAGGCTCTCCGCACCGAGTAAACCTAGCGCGGGGCGAGAGTCAGAGTGTGTGTGGTGGCCGCGTCGACTGCTGCGTTCGAAAACGGTAACGAGAAGGTGGTGCCGTTGTACCAGGCAGGCCACTGGTCCATGAACCACTGGCTGGTAGGGTTCGCGGATTCGCCGAGCACAAGGTTAAGCGTGCTGTGGTCCAGATCGGCAAGGTCCGCAGTAAAACGTTCCGACGGCCCGAAGGAGTGTCCAACCTGTTTGACAGTCGCATCGTCGCCGCTTTGAGGATGAATTCCGGGGCCGGTAGGAACGCCGATGATGCGTTGGAGCAGCGCAGACTGCCCAAACACGGGGTGCTCGATGTCGAGCTGACGGAATTGGCCGTATTGCCATTTGCTAAGGTCTGCCGGGGCTTTTGCGAGACGCAGGCTGTCGGCGACCGCAGCCGCTAACAGGTCATCCCACGTCGTGTAGTTTTTTGGCAGCCACCGCGCAGGTGTGTGCATGATCAGCCACTCTTCGGCATAAGATTTGTTTCCCCATGTGTACAGCGCTGCCGCCGGAAGAGGCTGGGCCTTTCCTTCTGCCTGCGCGGTGGGGTTAGGTTGGGCCTTCGCCGGCGCTACGATCTGCGGATCGATGAGCAACGGCCAAAGCGCAGCGCGCGTAGCAACGACGATGGCCGGGGCAGCGGCATCAGCGTCAACATTCCCATTCCAGTCACGTAGCAAATCCGCAGCCTGGTGGAGCTGCTTGTCTTTTGTCAACTCAGTCTTGCTGGCATGGTCAATTGCATACGCGAGGCGCTGCGCAATCACACGGTCGAGATCGGAGTAAATATCCGTTTGTAGCGCCAGCATGTCCGCGGGGGTGAGCTTGTTTTTCGTCGAAATAGATTTGTCGGTGAGCACCTTCCATATCCGCTGATTGCGATAAGGCGCACCCCAGTTCAGAGCGAGTGGGTATGGGTAATCATCCGGCGTAATGCGACTATTAGCGGTTGCAAGAATTCCGTTGGTTGGATCGACTGCCTGCGGGAGCCGCTCGTACGGAATCGTCCCGACCCATTCTTGTGTCGAGTCGAGCGCATCGGTTGGCACAGGACTGATCGGGCTCGGTGTCATAACGCTGCCGCGAAGAGGGATGCGTCCAATGGCGTGATAGCCAATGTGACCCTGATCGTCCGCATAGACAAGATTCTGCGCAGGCCCGCCAAAGGCAGAGAAGGCCTCGACAAGGCTCGTGCCATCGACGGCGTTGTTGATCCCAAGCATTGCAAAATTTAGCGCGCCGGGGTCATAGACAATCCAGCGAAGCGAAATCGCACGTCTTTCGCTGGGCAGAATGCCGGAAATGATGGGTGTAACAACTGTCCCATGTTGCGTCCCGGCGACGTCGATCACAACATCCTTGCCATTCTTCACATGGATAACTTCGCGGTCGCGCAACAGTGGTTTCCACACACCGCTTGTCGATTCATACTCTGCAGAGTTTGCGTTACCGCGAACATGTTCGATGTAGAGATCCTGAACCTCGGCCCCAAGATTCGTGAAGCCCCACGCCACATGCTCGTTATGTCCCACAATGATGAAGGGAACGCCGGGAAGAGACACCCCGGCGACGTGAAGATTGCCCGTTGCCGTTGGGGCCTGAAGGTCGGCTTGGTACCAGATGCCCGGAACGTTATGCGTAAGGTGCATGTCGTTCGAGAGGATGGGCTTGCCAGTTGCAGTATGTGAGCCCGAGACGACCCAATTGCCGGATCCGGCAAAGCAGCCATCGCAGACAGGGTTTCGCAGAGTCCTCTGCAGCGCAATCAGGTCTGCCGAAGTCGTCGATAGCGTGGGCTTGTCGAGCCTGGTTTGCGATTCGTCGAGCGGAATATCGGGAATATCTTTTTGCGGAGCGGTGAGATCCACGATCGGTTGTGCAGGCGGATGGTCGCGCCATGTAACGGTTGGGTAAAGATCATCCACGAGATGCGCAGGCAGTTTTGCAGTAAGCGCCTCTCGGTTGAGTTCAGACGAAAAACTTGTAGTCAGATCCTGAAACATCACCAACGCTACAAGAAGAGTGTCGCGTGGCGTCCACGGAGCCGGTTCATAGCGAAGCAGGCGAAATTCAATTGGCAGATGGTTTCGCTGCACTTGGATAGACGAATTCACGCCAGCCGCATATCGCTCAAGTTGGTGAAGTTGGTCCGGTGGCAGTGTGGTCAAGGCCTTCTCGGCAGAGTTCCGCAGCTCCAGCGTTCGTTGCAGGCGATCATGAGCCACCAGGGATGGGCCCAGAATCTCGGCGAGCGTTCCTGCTGCGTGTCGGCGTAATGCATCCATCTGCCACAGCCGGTCCTGCGCCGTAACAAAGCCCTGCGCGAAAAGAAGATCGTCGAGCGATGAAGCGCGCAGATGAGGAACTCCATGAGTGTCGCGCTGAATACTGACAGGGGCAGCGAGCCCTGGGAGCGCGATCGAGCCGTCGAGTTGAGGAAGCGACTCATGCATCGCCTGGCTGGCCCAGTGACGAGCAAAGAAGAAACCAGCGACTGCAGTTACGACAATCAACGAAGCGAGGGAGAAGGCAATACGAAGGATGATCCGGCGACGGCGGGATTGACGCGCAGCCTCATCCGGGGTCAGCGGCTGGTCGGGAACGACGTCCGGGTTTGTAAGATGGGGAAGGGCCATGGCTCCTTGCCAAGTGTAAATGGTGGCGTGGCTTTCCGCGGCGTTGCGAGTGGTCGCGCGGTTGGGATTTAATTTGCTTTACTGGAATAAGTTGCAGGTTAGGGGTTGACCGGACGAGGAGGCCGCGAATGGGTACGGGCGAAAGCTTGCATGCCGTTGAAACCGTGATTCTGCTGCTGCTGGTGCTGGTAGCCGGATTTGCAGTGCTCGCCAGAAGGGTGAAGGTCCCGTATCCCATTGTGCTGGTGCTCGCCGGATTGGTAATCAGCTTCGTTCCGCGAGTTCCGCGAGTTCCGTTAGATCCCAATGTCGTATTTGTAGTTTTCCTTCCGCCATTGCTCTTTGCGTCGGCGTGGGCAATGTCATGGCGGGAGTTCCGTCAGAACGCAGTCGTAATCGGGCTGCTCGCGGTGGGTCTCGTGGGTTTCACCGTGTGGGGGGTTGCTGAGTTTTCAGACAGGTTCATCACGGCACTTTATTGGAAAGCTGGTTTTTTGCTGGGCGCTGTGGTCTCGACGACAGACGCAATAGCGGCAACTTCAATTGCGAAAAGTATTGGCCTGCCTCGGAAGATCGTCGACATCCTCGAAGGCGAAAGCCTCCTGAACGACGCGACAGGTCTGCTGGCGTTGGAGATTGGCTTGGCGTTTCTGATTCGTGGTCAGATGCCTACCGTTGGAGAGGGATTAGCAAGGTTGGTTTACCTAATCGTCGGCGGTTTAACAATCGGGTTGTTGATCGGCGTCGTCGTGGGTTGGATCGAGAAGTTTATTGATGATGGACCGATAGAGTTGGTGGTAAGTCTCGTTGTGCCATATGCGGCTTATCTGGCAGGAGAGAAAGCGCATGCGTCAGGGGTATTGGCAGTTGTAGCTTGCGGACTCTACATGAGCAGGCAGAGCACGAAGTTCTTCTCTCCAGCCGTACGTCTGCAAGTGAATGGCGCATGGGAAGCGCTGGTGTTCATGTTGAACGGGCTTGTCTTTGTGCTGATTGGGCTGCAACTGCCTTATGTGCTGGCGGGGATTCATGGTAGATACACCACCGGGACACTGATCTTCTACGGAGCGGTATTCAGCGCGGTGTTGATCCTGCTCCGGATGATCTGGGTATTTCCAGCAGTAGAGATTGCATCGTATGTCGAGCGCAGGTGGCTGGGGCACCGTAGCGACGAACAGTTGCCGCCACGCGGAATCTTCGTCGTAGGCTGGACTGGGATGCGCGGTGTGCTCGCACTGGCGGCGGCCATCTCGGTGCCTGAGGTGCTGGCCAACGGCCAGCCGTTTGAGGAGCGAAACCTGATCGTCTTTCTTGCGTTCTGCGTGATCTTCGTAACGCTGGTTCTGCAAGGTCTCACGCTCCCTGCCCTGATTCGCAGTCTAGGTCTGCAGGGAAGTGTCGGTATGGACCCTGAAGAAAAAGAAGCCAGACGAATCGTGCTGAAAGCAGCGATCCGTTTTCTGGAGGAGGGAAGGAAGGGTTGCGCTCCGAACATCGAACACATCTATGATGACCTGGTCCATCGCTATCGGCACAAGCTGGCACTTGTCGGCGAAAAGGAAGATGAAGGCGTAGGCGATGTCGATGTCGTTTCGTACTCCAGACAGCGCGCGATCGCCGAAGGCGCAATCGAGGCAGAAAGACGGACGCTGGTTCAATTGCGCGACCGTGGAGCGATCGGCGATGACGTGTTGCGGACGATGGAGAGGGAACTCGATCTGGCGGAGAGCCAGTATCTGGGAATTCCGCTCTCATAACCGGTCGCGCAACCAGATTGACGGTCGTGCGCTATGCTGAAAGCTTCGCCTCCGTGTGCGGTGGTGGAATTGGGAGAGTGCAGTTTTGGATTGCAGAATTTTTTATCACGATAAATGCTTTGACGGTGCTTGCTCGGCCTCACTGTTCATGCGGTTTCATCGCGAATGCGTGAAAACAGTTGACAAGTTTTCCTTTCATGGCCTGGTGCATCGAGCAGGAGCACTGTTTGACGAGAGTGCGTTCATCGGTGGCGAGAATGCGATTGTGGACTTTAAGTACTCGGCTTCCCCCAAGGTGACCTGGTGGTTCGATCATCATCAGAGTGCGTTCCTCAATCCGGCAGATGAAAAGGATTTTCGCGACGGACAGGCAGACGGATCGCAACGGATGCGAAAATTTTTCAATCCGAATTATGTCTCGTGCACAAGCCTGATCGCGGATATCGGACGATTGGATTTTGGTTTTGATACAGCTCCGGTTCTTGAACTAATCAGGTGGGCTGACATTGTCGATGGCGCCCGGTACGAAAGCCCAAAGGCGGCTGTAGAGATGGAAGCCCCTGCCATGAAGCTCACATTGGTGATCGAGAGTGCAGCAGATCACGCGCTGGTGCCCCGGCTCATTCCACTGCTGACGGAGATGAGTTTGCAGCAGGTATTGGACCAGAGCTTTGTACAGGAGCTGCTGGGCCCATTGATGGAGCGCCACTGGGCGGCACTGGAGCTCATTCGCTCAAGGGCGACGGTCAAACGGGGTGTGATTTCATTCGATATCTCGGACCAGCCGATGGAGGGATACAACAAATTCATCCCGTACTATCTGCATCCGGACGCGACCTACAACGTCGGCCTGAGCAAATCCAGTTTCCGTACGAAGGTTTCTGTTGGAACGAATCCTTGGACGAAGATTGAACCGTCGAGGCTGGTCAATCTGGCAGCGATCTGCGAGCGATACGGCGGTGGCGGTCACGCCCGCGTCGGTGCGATCAGTTTCCCCCCCGATCGGGAGGACGAGGCGCGGAAGGCTGTAGGAGAGATTGTGACGGAGCTGCAGGGGACTTCTGGCTAAAAGTGGAAGCGGGAAAAGAGCACCAAGCACCAGCTAACGACCACGTTCCCCTGTGGGATGTCAAAGCCCGCTGTAAAAACGCCACTCACACCACAAAATAGAAAAATATTTACGGTTTGAGCTTGGTAAAGAGGTTGAGCCGGGTAAGGTCGTTGAAGATCACAAAAGCGAAAAACGCCAAAATGCAGACAAAGGCGACCTGATACACCCGTTCTTTAATTTGCTGATTCACATCTCGCCGCATGATGGTCTCAATGATAAGAAAGACAATCAAACCCCCATCGAGGATGGGAATAGGCATGAGGTTCAAAATGCCCAGATTGAGCGAGATAATCGCCATCGTGCCGATAAGCGGCATCCATCCCGGCATCTGAACAGCCTGATGAATCGCCTGCCCAATCCCAATCGGGCTCTGCAACTGCTTCACCGAAACCTGCCGCGTGAAAAGCCTCTTAATCACTTCGACAATAAGCATGGAGTTCTTCTTATTGAACTGCCACGAAGCAACAAGTGCCTTATCGAACGGCAAACGCTGCACTTTAACCGGTGGCGGAAGATACCCGAACCCAAGGCGATAGTCCTTCGTACCGTCCCCCATATCCGTAAGTTGCGGAGTAATCTGCAAAGGCACAGTAGTGCCGTTACGAAGTACAACAAGGTTTGCAGGCTTTCCAGCTTGATCCTGAAGATAGGCGAGAATGGCAGGCACAGAATGGAACTGTTGCCCGTCGATACTCACGATCTTGTCTTTCTCCTGAAGCCCCGCGCGAGCTGCGGGCATGGTCGCCTCAAGGCTATTCACCACAACGGGTGTGTCCTGCATCTTGGGAATCAGCCCAAGCTTGGTGAGAGAAAAATCGTCGGCTTGGCCTTTATTTTCAACGAAAAGCTTGGCGTCGACACGTTGGCCATTATGCACGAAAGAGAATGGAACCATCTGGTTCAGGTTCAGTAATGACCGATCAATAACGTCATGCCAAGTCGGGTTTTCGACAGTGTCGTAATGAACGATGGTGTCGCCGTTATGAATGCCAGTCTTTGCAACGGGTGTGTTTGTCGGAATGTAGTCGGTGTGAGCCGGACCGTCGAAGAACTCTTCGACTTCGTTATGAACCATTGAGACGCCGGTCATCAGACCGAAGGCTAAGAGGAAGTTAGCAACAGGCCCGGCAAGCGCCACGAGCATGCGCTGCCATCGGGGATGAGCGTTGAAGTTTCCCGGATCGTCTGCTGGAGCGGTCTCGTTCTCGTAGGAGAGATTGGTTCCCGCACCTCCCATCTCGCCGGCCATCTTGACATATCCACCAAGAGGAATTGCAGCGAGCTGGTACTCGGTTTCGCCGCGGCGGAAGCCAAAGAGACGTTTGCCGAAACCGATGGAGAAGACCTCAACACGGATTCCGCAAAGTTTGGCAACGGCGAAGTGGCCAAACTCATGGACCAGAACCATAATGCCAAGGACGATGAGAAGCTCGATGATGGTTGACATGAAGATCGGGAAAGCCCTCGTTGCAGAGATTAGGATTCGCTATGGTCGCACACCGGCAGACTGGCCGATTATCACTTCGCGCGCACGCTCACGCGCGGCAAGATCTGATTCAAGCACTTCGGCGATGGACGCCGGCGGTTGACCGGAGGTTAGCTGCAGCACAGCTTCTATTGTACGTGGAATGCCGAGAAAGGGGATATCCCCGACGAGGAATGCGGCCACGGCTATCTCGTCGGCTGCGTTGAGTGCGATACAGGCGCGGCCACCGGCTTCAGCGGCTTCGTAAGCGAAGCGAAGACAGGGGAAACGTGAGAGATCGGGCGGTGAGAAGTCGAGTTGACTGAGTGTTTTGAGGTCGAAGGTGAGGTCGGATGGGACGCGCTCAGGGTAGGCGAGTGCATAGAGGATGGGAAGGCGCATATCGGTGACGGAAATCTGCGCGAGAATACTGCCGTCAACGAATTCGACGAGTGAGTGAACGGTGGATTGAGGGTGGATGGTGACCTGAACCTGGTCCGGAGGGAGCGAGAAGAGACGGCAGGCCTCGATGACCTCGAAACCTTTGTTCATCATTGTGGCGGAGTCGATGGTGATGCGTTGGCCCATGACCCAGGTTGGGTGTTTGAGAGCCTGAGCGGGAGTGATGCGGTCGAATTCGACGAGCGGAGTGTTGCGGAATGGACCGCCGGAAGCGGTCAACCAGATCTGTCTAACCTCGGCCGCAGTGCCTCCACGCATGCACTGGTGAACTGCATTGTGTTCGGAGTCGATCGGGAGGAGAGCCACGTTGTGCTTCTTTGCGGCTGCGATGATGAGTTCGCCAGCAGCCACGAGGCACTCCTTGTTCGCCAGGCCCACGGTCTTGCCTGCGCAGACAGCGGCGTAGGTGGCTTCGAGACCGGCGACTCCGACAATGGCGGAGACCACGAAGTCGACTTCAGGCAATGTGGCCACGTGAATTGTCCCCGCGGTGCTGTAGAGGACTTCGATGCTGGTGATTCCTTCTGCTTTGAGGCGTGTCTTTAGAGTTTCGGCTAGCTGCTCGGTGGCTAGAGAGACCACTTTGGGATGCCAACGGAGGCATTGGGCTAAGGCCGCGTCGATGTTGGTGCCTGCGGCCAGGGAGATAACCTGATATCGATCCGGGAAGGACTCGCAGATGGAGAGAGTACTGTTGCCGATTGAACCTGTCGAGCCAAGGATTGCGAGTTTCTTCACGTTCTCTATTTTCGCAGACTCGATGCTAAGGCAGATAGAGTTTTTAGACACACCGATGCAACGGCCCCAGGAGAATCAGCCGAAGAGTCCAACATGAAAAAATCCAGTTTGCGGTCATCTGGGTGCGTTGACCACAATGTAGGTTGTCGAACCGCCGGATATTTGAGGTTGATACCAGGTACTGCCACATTGGGTGTACGACAGGCCGTTCACAATTTGTGTAGTGCAACCTGTTGAAGGCGGACGATCGACGATTGAACCCACAACGGCGGCAGTGACGACGGCTGTTGCCGTGATTGCAGCTGCTGCCGCGACGGGGTGGTAGCAGCAGCCCCCGCCGTAGTACCCCCCCCCACCGTAGTAGCCGCCGCCATGGACGTCTACGTTGACGTTCCGATTGACGTTGACGTTGTTGTTGACGTTTACGTTGCGGTTGATGTTCGCGTTCTGGTTAACGTTTGCATTTCGGTTGACGTTGGCGTTCTGGTTAACGTTTGCATTGCGGTTGACGTTGGCGTTCTGGTTTCGGTTGACGCTGCTGTTAGCACTGCTGCGGACATTTCGGTTAGCCGCGTCACCGCCGCCACCACCACCTCGGCGCTGAGCTGAAAGCGGGGTTGCGCAAAGCAAACCTGCGATGACGAAGACGGCGAAGAGTTGGATAGATCGCATACTATGGCTCCCTTATTTGTTGGTTGCGTCGGGTTTGACCTCTTCGATCTTGATACGCTGCGCGTTGGGCGGCGGATCGAAGGTGAAGGCGTCGTCGCTGTAGGAGGGCGCAAGATTCCACACAAGCTTTTCTCTGTATTGTGGTCTGGCGTCATCGGTAAGGGTCTGGATGACGAGTTTGCGCGGCAGGGGATAATCTCCAAGCTGAATCCAAATTTGCCAGTCAACCTGCTCTTGATGAAACGCATACTGCTCGCAGGTGATGCCATCGACCGAGGTAGGGCCGACATCGATTCCGCTCTTGATACGCTTCACGAGATCAGGATTGTTGCCCCATTGAAAAAGGTCAACGAGCGGCAGTTCGATGCCGTACTTTTTGTTGACGTTGTCGATCAGCTCGACGATGGTTGGCGGGGCGGGGACCGTGGCGTAGTAGTTTGTATTCAATCCGAAGATGGTGAAGTTCTTCCCGTCAAAGAAGCTGATTCTGTGTTCGCTATCGGTGGTGGTTTCAACGCGAAGTCGATTCGGCGACACTGCGACGACATCGACTTTCTTGCTGGATTCGATGAGCTGCCCACTGTCGAGAACGTCATCGGTGGTGATCTCGGCTTGGACTTGGAAGGCTTTAAGGGTACGAAGATACGTCCCCATTTTGTTCAGCCCCGCCATTGCTTCGGGTTCTATCGCAGAGTCCCCAGTTGCCGCAGCCTGAGACTTGGCTTTTCCGAGAACAGGGGATGCGGCGGGAAGGGAAAGCGCGAAGCCTGCGATCAGGATCGGAGCCGTTAAGCGAGCAAGGCTCTGCGTATTTTTTCGGCTGAGGCGAGCGCTGCCGTCAGAAGGTGTTGATTGCTCGAGTCGGTTCATCAGATTGTCCTCGCAAAAGACGAGTTTCGAGTAGCAAGAATATTCGTCCAAACTAGTCGCGCGAGGATAAGACTGAAACTGTCAAAAGCGACAGGACGCTTTTTAAGCGCAATGAAAACCAGCGGTAGAAGCAGATTCTCCGCTTGTTTAGAAGCGGCCCAGTCCGTAGTAATCCTTGAGAAGCAGAATGAACCACAGGACAGGAGCAGCGAGGAGAAGTGCATCGATGCGATCGAGGATGCCTCCGTGTCCAGGGAGGAGCGTGCCGGAGTCTTTGACACCAGCGCCTCGTTTGATAGCGGACTCGAGGAGATCGCCTAGTTGGGCGGCGATGTTGAGGATGGCGGCAAGGAGCAGTGATTGCCATAGAGGCTGTGCGATGTGGAGTGCGGTGTTTCCCCTGGCGATGAGGAGGTTGGAGACAAAGACGACGAGACTCGCGGCGACCATGCTGCCGAGGATCGAAGCGACGGAGCCGACCCATGTCTTTCCGGGGCTGAGGCGAGGTGCGAGTTTTCGTCTTCCGAAGGCGCGGCCAATGTAAAGCGCTGCGATGTCGCCAGCCCAAACACAGACCAAGAGGAAGACCAGAAGGGCGGGGCCATCCTCCTGTTTCCAAAGCATTGGAATGAGAGTGAGGGGATAGGCGATGTAGATGAGGCCGAAAAGTCCTAAGGCTGTATCCGGAAGAACCTGATTGAGCGGCGAGCGGAAGCCGTTCCAAGCGAAGAGGACAAGTGTGAGGGCGCTGAGGACCGGAAGCTGGGCTTCGACAGGAAAACCAGGCAGTGTGACAACGAATGCGAGAACGGTGCCAACGGCCATCCACCAGATTGGAATGCAGAGCTTTGCACCGTGGGCCTCGGCACCGGCCGCAGCCAGCTGGAGATACTCATAGGCAGCCAGCTCAGCGACGATGGCCGCGAAGAGAGTGATCATCCAAAATTGACCAAAGAAGACGAGGGCAAAGACGACGAGGATCAGGACCGTGGCGGTGAAGATTCGTTTCATTGGGCTTAGACAGGATATATGCAAAGACAGTTAGGTCTAATAATAGTCTTGACATATCAAGATATATCTTGATACGGTTGGTTCATGAAAAATCTACATGAACACTTACATCCACATTTCAGAGGTTTCTATGGCGGGGAAGAAGGCCGTAGAGAGAGACAAAGGGAAGATAGACATTGCAGCGGCCGCGGAGAGTTCGGGGGATGGCGGCATGGGTTTCGCGGGGGTCGAGGAGGACCAATGCGAGTCTTTGGAGCAGGTGATCTGCGCTATGTGATTCTGCAGCTGATCTCCGAGAAGCCGAGCTATGGTTACGAGATCATCAAGTCGATTCAGGAGCGGCTCGGAGGGATGTATGCTCCAAGCCCGGGTGTGATTTATCCGATGCTGACCATGTTGGAAGAAATGGGCTATGCGACGGTGATCTCCGAAGGCGTTCGGAAGCTCTACACAATCACGGAAGAGGGATCGAAGGCGCTGGCGGAGAACAAGTCGATCGTGGATTCGATCTTTGCCAAGATGGACCGAACGCGGAATGAGCACGGAGAGGAGCGAGCCGAACAGATCGAGCGGGCCGTTGCAAACTTTCGGTTGGCGCTACGCATGAAGAAGGGGCCGCTGACATTGGAGCAAATTCATGCGATTACCGACATCATCGATGCTGCTGCGAAGCAGATCGAGAGGGCCTGATGAGACCTGGCCAATTGCAGAGTTGATGGGGAAAACTGTCGGTTAGCGGCGGGTGAGGACCGGATCTGATTTGGTTTCTGGGTTGGTCTCTTGCCTGGGCAGCAGGTGATCCTGGATCTCGGCTGCTACTTGATCGGCTGGCTCCAGATTGTTGAGGTCTTCGTCGGTGAAGGATTCGCCAAGACCTCCAAAACGGCGTTCGCGGCGCTGGTAGGCAGCGATGGCTTCAAGGAGATGAAGTCCGTTGAAGTCGGGCCAGAGACGGTCAGTGACGAAGATCTCGGAGTAGGCAATCTGCCACAGGAGGAAGTTGGAGATGCGCTGCTCGCCTGAAGTACGGATGACAAGGTCTGGATCGGGCATGTTGCGGGTGTAGAGAGCTCCGGCGATGGTTGACTCGTCTAGGCCTTCGAGTACGCCGGCGCCGAGAAGGTCGTCAACCGAGCATCCGCGTGTGTGGGCTTCGGTGGCGAGGTCGGTGAGGATGCTGCGGACTGCATCAACTATTTCGGAACGGGCTCCATAGTTGAGGGCTAAAGTAAGGGTAGTTCCGGTATTCTTTGCAGTCGCTTCACTGGCCCACTGCATTGTGTCCTGGACCTCCTGTGGGAGGTCGTGGGTACGGCCGATGTATGCCATGCGGACGTTGTTGTCATTCATGCGCTTGACGTTGCCGACAAGGTAGCTCTTGAGGAGCTTCATGAGGAAGCTGACTTCGGATTTGGGGCGACGGAGATTATTCTCAAGCGAGAATGCGTAGAGCGTAAGCCAGGGAAGATTGATGCGGGAGGCTGTTTCGACGACAAACTGGACAGACTCGGCACCTTTCTGATGGCCGAGGAAACGCTTGAGAGCTCGTTTGCCCGCCCAACGACCGTTGCCATCCATGATGATAGCGACGTGCTGGGGAATTTTTGCAGGGTCAAGCTGCCGGTAGAGGGCGAGTTGGTCGGGGGCGAGTTCGTGGCTGCGATTGGGAGCGCGGCTGGACGATGTGGGGGAAGCCGATGGGGGTGTTGATGCGCGCAAATGCGACCTCGCAACTATTGACGCTAGCACACCGATGGGGGGTGTGCAATGAAGGTCTTTGAGACAACATTCGCGACAGGCAGGATCAGCCCATGAAAGCAGGTCTAAGCCTTTTATTTCCTCCCACGGTCCTGCTTTCTCCAGCAAGATGCGCATATCTTTGGATTTTCCAAAGAAAGTGGAGGGGAAAGTGCCGCTCAAAAGGCGGCACTTTCCGGAAAGGTAGATCGGGCGCTGCCAGAAATCGGCTTATGCAGTGCGGCGACGGCCTGCGGCTAATTCCCGGACGTGGTTGAGGAAGATGGAGCGCTGGAGGTCGTCGAGCTGCGCGGTGTACATGGCAATCTCGGCAAGAAACGGGTCGGTCATTAGAACCGCCGTCTCGTCGCGATGGCGCGTGTTGGAGTCGCGAAGAAGCGTAGAGATATCGACCTGAAGGGCCTTGGCGAGACGATCGAGCGAGGACAGGGTCGGCATCGCCTTGCCATTCTCGATCTTGGAGATGTAAGTACGCGGCACTCCCATACGGGTGGCGAGTTGCCGTTGCGAAAGATTGCGTACGTGACGCAGATCGCGGACTGCTGTTGCTACCTGTAGACCGCCCTCCACCGGGGTGGGTGAAGGTACGATTGCCAGAGGAGCGGGAGCTGGTTCGGGCTCTTCGACCTCTAAGCATTTGTGGCAGCGACGGCACAGGGCATTTGCTGTCCGAAACTGCACCAAGCTGCAATGATCACAACGCAAGACCTCACGTTGTTCTACGGGTGCCATCATAGTTGCCATAAGTTATCTGTAGCGGGCGGACCCAGAGCGTGGACCGCATCGCACGTCCGATAACGGATCGTTCGATGTGCCTAGATTGACACTGGTACAAAAGGTAGTCAACAGGAAAAGGGGCTAAAAGCCGAAGAAACCCGAAAAAAACCGAAGATGAACCAAGTTGGTAATGAACAAGGGTGCTGGTTTGTGATTGGAGATTTGTGAGTTAGTTTGAGATTGGAGGTTTTGCAATGAGTGAGAGGTTGGGCCGCGCACAGGCACTTGCGACGCTGGAGGAGTGGACGAAGGGTGAGAGTTTGAGGAAGCACGGCATGGCGGTCTCGGTTTGTACTGAGGCTTATGGCGTGATGGAGGCCGATCGCCTCGGCTTGAACGGTGAGGATACTGAGGCTTTCATCGAAAAGTATGCCTGTGCGGGATTGCTGCATGATATGGATTACGAGCGGCATCCGACGGCAGAAGAGCATCCATTTATTGGCGTAACGCATTTGCGTTCGGTGGGATGGCCCGAGGATGTGCTGCACGCGATTCTGGCTCATGCGGATTATTCGGGTGTGGGCAGGGAGTCGCATCTGGATAGAGCTTTGTTCGCCTGCGATGAGTTGGCTGGATTTTTGACGGCCTGTGCGCTGGTGAAGCCTTCGAAGTCGATCAATGATGTGGAAGTTGTCGGGGTAAAGAAGAAGATGAAGGATAAGGCGTTCGCCCGGGCTGTTAAGCGAGAGGATATTACGGGTGGAGCGGAGTTGCTTGGGTTGAGTGTGGAGGAGCATGTGGAGAATTGTTTGCGTGCGATGCAGACGAGAGCGGGGGAATTGGGACTATCTGGCTCTGCCGTGTAGTTCTACCTATTTCCATGGTTACAGACGTTGTTGCCTGATTAGCTTGTTGTGTCGTTCTGTGAAAAGTTCCCGATCTTGGATCTGACAAAGTGATTCATAGAGCTATGGCGCCGAGAGAATCGCTTCGGAACGGATGTGCGAGATGTTTGCGTTTCTGAGAACCTCTTTGGTTTCAGCTACAGAGTTGCCAAGGTTGACGGAGCGGGTGGCGTCTTCGATAACGATGGTTTCGAAGCCTAGGTCTTTGCCATCGATGGCGGAGTAGCGGACGCAGAAATCGTAGGCCAGACCGCAGAGGAAGAGGCGTTGCAGGTTGCGTTCGCGGAGATAGCCAGCGAGGCCGGTGGGGGTGAGGTGGTCGTTTTCGAGGAAGGCTGAGTAGCTGTCGATGTGGCGACGAAATCCTTTTCTTAAGATGAGTTCGGCGTGGGGGATGTGGAGGCCCGGGTGAAAGTCTGCTCCGTGGCTGTGCTGGACTACGTGATCGGGCCAAAGGGTTTGGGGGCCGTAGTGGACATTGATGGTTTCGAAGTGTTTTTTGCCGTGGGTAGAAGCGAAAGAGATGTGCTGCGGAGGATGCCAGTCCTGCGTGAGAATGACGTTATCAATTTTTTCTGCGAGGGAGTTGATGACAGGGACGACAGCGTCTCCATCGGGGACGGCCAGGCTGCCTCCGGGCATGAAGTCGTTCTGGACGTCGATGACGAGGAGGGCGTCGGTGGGTTGGAAGATGATCGACATTAATCCAGATTAGGGTTTGAGGTTTTTGGTGTCCTGGATAGTGCCGATTCTGATATCGGATTGTTTGCAGGATTTGTCCCGGCAGAAGCTGCTAATCCAGACCTCACCGTCGCCGATCATGGCTCCTTCAGAGTTGACGAAGAGATTTTCGTACTTTTGTTTGAAGATGGCGTCCTGGATGTCGGCTGTGATGATGTCGTCATAGGCTTTTATGAAGGCCTTTTCGTTTTTGATGGTGAATGGCTTTCTGCCCGGGTTGACCTTGATGGGGTAATGGACGAGGGAGGCTACGGAGGCTGCGTCGTGTTTTGCTACGGCCTGCTGGAGTGTGGTGAGGACAGTGTGGACTCTGGCATGGTCGCCGACGGAGAGGTCGATGGATTTGTCGAGCGAGGTTAGAGTGGATTGAGCGCGAGCCGAGATGACGAGACCTGCGATCAGAGCGAGTTTTGCAAGATAGGTTCGGAGGTTCATTCCGTCTCCGTGCAGGGCGGTAAGCCCTGGTGGGATAGAGTACACGTCTTCGAACAAGACGGTAAGCATGTTGTGTGACTAAGATGCTAAGCGAGCCGAATTTTACTGGATGGTGTGATGACGGATTTGAAGCCGGAGAATGTTTTGGAGTCGAAGTTGGATGTAAAAGGAGCGCGGTTTGGGGCGAATCGCGAGGCGCTGAGGGTGTTGCTGGCGGCTTTGCGGGTAGAGGAAGACGAGATTCGGCTCGGAGGTGGGGTCAAGGCAGCGGAGGCGCAGCGGGCCAAGGGACGGCTGACGGTTCGCGAGCGACTGACACTGCTGCTGGACGAGGGGACGGAGTTTCTGGAGCTTGGACTCTGGGCTGCGCGTGGGATGTATGAAGAGTATGGTGGGGCTCCAGCGGCCGGGGTGGTGACGGGGCTGGGAAAGGTGAGCGGGCGGCTCTGCATGATCATCGCGAATGACGCGACGGTGAAGGCAGGTGCGTTTTTTCCGATGACGGCGAAGAAGGTGCTGCGGGCGCAGACGATTGCGCTGGAGAATCGGATTCCTACGCTGTACCTGGTGGATTCCGCAGGGGTGTTTCTGCCACTGCAGGAGGATGTGTTTCCGGACACGGATGATTTTGGGCGGGTGTTTCGGAATAACGCGGTGATGAGCTCAACGGGGGTGCCCCAGATTACGGCG
>Ga0206901_1021_pt1 | contig 39235 bp, 34 predicted proteins | sample Alteio_BWOrgHeat_47_FD_152936 | JGI IMG/M metagenome (GOLD analysis project Ga0206901, IMG submission 152936) | Enriched cells from forest soil in Barre Woods Harvard Forest LTER site, Petersham, Massachusetts, United States -... | ecosystem: Environmental > Terrestrial > Soil > Temperate forest >...
CTCCACAGCTCAAATTTTCAACAGCCTACCATTGGCGATCTCAATGCGTCGCTCACGCTTCAACAAAAAAATACCCTGAGCCGAAGCCCAGGGTATTTTGCTGATTGATTGTTGCGCTTAAGTTGTCGCGGCTAGTTCCCAAATGGCGAAGCGCCAGGTGCGGGTTGTGCCTTCGAGTACCGCACCGCTCCGCCCTTTTCATACTTCTGCGTCAGTTCTCCGAGATATACCCGAAAGATTTCCTCGCGCTGCTGACTCAAAAGCCCTTCCCGCGTTGCATCGAAGTTCTTCGTGATCTCCTCTGCCGTCGGCTCCTGTTTGTCGACGACACTGAGCACAATGCCCGATCTTCCGGTGTTGATCGGGCCAGAAATCGCGCCCTTCGCCAACGTAAACGCAACCGAAGCGGGGCCTGTCATCGCACCCACATCAGGTACCTGGCCATCCTTGCCCACCAGGTCGCTAGTCTTCAATGAAAGATTCATCTCGGCAGCCGCCTTCTTCAGATCGTTAAGCACCTTCGCACGATCCTCCAGCCTATTGAGCTGCGTATTTAGCAACTGCGGCACCTGCTGCTCGCGATAGTCCTCAAGGATATGGGACTTGTAAGTGGCAAAATCCGGTGCATGCGCCGGTTTGATATCGGCAACCTGGAAGATCGCATAACCCTCACCCGTCGAAACTGGAGCAGGATCGGCGCCCTTGGCTACGCCAAACGCCTGCGTCAACAACGACGAGCCGTCGGCGAGTCCACCAATCACTCCATCCTTTCCGACGAAGTCGGTTGTCACAGCGTGCAGCCCTTTGGCTGTAGCGGCTTTTTCCAGACCATTTCTCTTGGCATCCGCAGCCAGCGCCGTGGCGAAAGCCTGCTCCGCTGCACCTGCCTTCTGCTGCTCGAGCACCGGCACGATCTCCGCCTTGACCTCAGCCAGAGGCCTGGTATGCGCCGGCTCCTTCTGCTCGGTCTGAATAATGTGATAGCCAAACTGCGACTTCACCAGATCCGAAGTCTGACCCGGATTCAGCGCCATTGCCGCCTTGGCATACGCAGGGTCAAGTCCACTCGTCGGATACATCGGCAGTTCGCCGCCCTGCGTCTTGCTTCCAGGATCGTCCGAATTCTTGCTCGCCAGTTCCGCAAAGTTTGCGCCGCCCTTGATTTGCTTCAGCAGGTCTTCAGCTTTTGTCTTCGCAGCTGCATCCGTCTTGGCGTCCGCACCAGCGGGCACTGAGATCAGGATGTGGCGAGTCTTCACCTGCTCTTTGACCGAATACTGATCTTTATGTGCGTTGTAGTAGGACTGAATCTCCGCATCCGAAACCTGCGGCTTGCCTCCCGGCAGATTCGACGCATCGAACGCGACGTACTGGATCTTCCGCATCTCTGGTACCGCCGTCGCGTAGCGATTCGCGTTCGTCTTGAAAAACGTCTCCAAATCCACATCCGAAGGATTAATACCCTTGCGGACATCATCCGCAGAGAGCACCACATAATCGAACTTCACCTTCGTACCATCGGTCTTATATGCATCGCGAACAGCCTTATCCGATACCGTTACGCCGCCCGTAATCAGAGCCTGCAGACGGTTCAGCTCCATATCGCTCTTTACCTGCTTTTCGAACTCGGCGCGGCTCAACTGATTACCAAACGCACGCGAAACGAAGTCGATGTAAGCATCGTCGCCGATGTAATTCCCGTTGGGAAAGATATATTGTGCGAACGGACCAGTCCGCAGCTCGCGACGCAGATCTTCGTCGCTTACCTGAAGATTCATGCGATCGGCCTCATGCTGCAGAATCGCTCGCTGCACCAGGATTTGACCCGCCCGTGGCACAAGGTATGGCAGCAACGATTCAGGCAGTCGCTGTTGCTGCAGCTGCCGTGCGGCCATCTGGTTTACCTCCGTGGTCCTGATCGGAGTGCTCTCCCCAAAAATCCGGCCGAGATACCCCGGCTCGCGCACTGTGGCATATACCGTCGCATCACTGCCCGAAGCGTTATCGAAGATGCCCGGAACCAGGGTAATCACCATCGTTACGGCGGCGAAGCCAATAATGATCGCAAAAAGCCACTTCATCAGGCGGGTGTCTTGCTGAAAAAGACGAATCATGCTGTGTTGAAACCTTCACTTTGCGTGGGCCGGCTCTCCTTACGGAAAGCAGGCGCGTGCCCGGGATTTTGCGGGACCTTGCGGGGGAGTCATCAACTCGCGCCACGCCGGTTGCAGGGCAAGCTACAAGTATAAATCAGCGACGCTTAGGAATTCATCCCCAGTTCGACTATCCACCAGACTGGACTCCGCGAACAAGAACGCCCGGCCGTCCAGCCTCTGCCGGCGCCAGAATCTGATGGACCGTCGCCAGCAACTCCGGCAAACGAAACGGTTTCGCCAGAAACCTCCATCCCTCCGTTTCGAGCTCTGTCTCAAGATCCCGGTCAATGGCTCCTCCCGAGATCATCAACACAGGCATTTCCCTCCTCGCTGTCTTCAGTTCCTGCGCGAGTTCCATTCCAGACTGACCCGGCATATACAAGTCCGTAATCAACAAATCGACATGGGGTACGCTTCGAAAAATCTGCAACGCACGTACTGCGTTTCCCGAGCTGAGAACGCTGTACCCCTCGTGTTCCAGAAAGGTCCGCGTCAGCGAGCGGATATCCGGATCGTCATCCACCAGTAAAATTACGCTTGGAGAAGCTTGCACCAAACTCCCCTTGGTGGAAGAAATTCCGAATGTTCTCTCTGATTTTTTTGGTGCGATACCAGTAAATTCTTCCATTCCACTCAAACTCTGCTCAACAAAATACTCATCGGTGAGGCCCTGTTCTCTGGCAATCCATTCCACTAGGTGGGACTCTTTGATTCATCCGGGAGTTGCCTCGACAAGATGATTCTCTGGTAACACCGCGCTGAACCAATCTCCTTCGCCGCGATACACTTGAGCCAGATCTCGGTCAGTAGCCCGAGCAGCAAAAGATGCGCATCCTCACCCGCTACATCCTCCGCGAAGTCGTCTCTCATGCCCTGCTCGGCGGAGCTCTCTTTACCTTCATCATCTTCACCCGCGACCTTGGCAAAATTCTCGAATTCGTCGTGCGCGATTCCGCCTCATACTCCGACATCGCTCGCATCATCGCCTACACGCTACCCCCCACCCTTAACGTCACTATCCCGATGGCAGTTCTGGTGGGTATCCTGCTAGGTCTGTCCCGCCTGGCTGCTGACAGCGAAATAACGGCTATGCGCGCCGCCGGAATGGGCGCGATCGATTTTGTCCGAGTCGTCTCTATCGTCTCCGCGGTCGCTCTCTGCCTCGGCCTCTTCAACTCCCTCTTCCTCGCCCCTCGCGCTGCCGCCGGTTTAATCTCTTTGGGAGAATCACTGAAATCCTCCCAAGCTTCCTTTGAGGTCCAACCCCGCGTCTTCTACGAAGAATTCAAAGACCGGGTTCTCTACATTCAGGACGTCGCACCCGCCTCTGGAGCCGCCGTCTGGCGTCACGTCTTCCTCGCGGACCTCACTGAGCCCGCTAACCCGCACATCACGACCGCCGATCAGGCCGTCGTCGTCAATGGAACCCCCAACTCTGCTGACGCCCAGACCATCCGCCTGCACCTTCTCAATGGCGGTGAGCACGAGACCTCCGCCGCCGACCCCAACCAATACAACATCTCCACCTTCGCCACCACCGACGTCCCAATCGAAAGCGAAGCCCCTGGAGACACTCACCTCGGCCGTTTGAACACACCCATCGCCGCATTGCCGCTGCCTGAACTCTGGCGACGTGCCAAATCCGCCGAAGCCACTGCAGGCCGCACACCCTCCGTCTACCGCATCGAGTTCAATAAGCGCTTCTCCTATCCCTTTGCCTGTCTCGTCCTGATGCTCGTCGGTGTCCCACTCGGCATCTCCTCTAAACGCGGAGGCAAATCGACCGGCTTCGTTCTCACCATCGTCCTGGTCTTTATCTATTACCTGCTCTCCGAGGTTGGGGCTGCCTTCGCCCAATCGGGCAGGCTACCTCCCTTCCTCGGTGTCTGGGGAGCGAACCTGCTCTTTGCCGCGGCGGGTGCCATCCTTCTCTATCAAATGTCCCGCGGGGGGATCGCCCTTGGCATCTTCGCCACCATCGGCATGCGCCTCAACAAGCTTGCGACTCGTCTCGTCAGCGGCAACCAGACGCCCAATGCCCACTCCAGCTACGACATTGCCACTCTCCTCCGCCGCTTCCGAAGCACCTTCCGCGTTCAATTCCCGCTGCTGCTCGATGACTACGTCATGCGCGAATATGCCACAAACTTTTCTATCGTCCTTTTTTCCTTCACTACACTCTTCCTCATCTTTACCTTCTTCGAACTCATCGGCCCTATCTTCCGCAATCGTACCCCGCTCATCACTGTCGGCGAATACCTCATCAACCTCATTCCCTTCATCCTCTATAACGTCACCCCGCTCTGCGCTCTGGTCGCCGTCCTTGTCACCTTCGGCACGCTCAACCGCACCTCAGAGCTCACCGCCATGAAGTCGAGCGGCATCAGCCTCTACCGCATCATCACTCCGGTACTTTTCGTCACGCTTCTCATCTCTGCAGGCCTCTTCGTCTTCGACGAGTTCTATCTCCCTGCAGCCAACCGCCGCCAGGAAGCCCTCCTCTCCATCATCAAAGACAAGCCCGCTCAGACATTCTCCCGCCCAGACCGCCAATGGATCTCAGGCCAGACCAACAGCGCCGGCGAACCTACCCGCATCTTCTACTACCAGTACTTCAACGCCGAAAAAGACTCCTTCGACAATCTCACCGTCTTTGAGTTCGACCCCGCGACCTTCAATCTTCACCGTCGCATCTTCGCTACCTCAGCCAATTGGGACCCGCGGGTCAACAACTGGGTCCTGATCAATGGTTGGCAGCGCACCTTCTCCGGCGACTCCATTTCGACCTACCAGCCCTTCACCGTCTCAACCTTCCCCGAGATTCGCGAGCTGCCCACCTACTTCAAGAAGGAATATGTGCCCTCGCAGGAGATGAGCTACAACGAGCTCTCCGCCTACATCGAGGATCTGAAACAATCCGGCTTCGATACCAAGCGCCTCAGCGTTCAGCTGGACAAAAAGATCGCCTACCCCCTCATTACCCTCGTCATGGCGATCCTTGCCATCCCGTTCGCACTCTCCATGGGCAAGAAAGGCTCACTCACTGGTATCGCCACTGCCATCGGCCTCGCCATAACCTACTACGTCGTCACTCTCGTCTTCGAATCACTCGGCAACGTCAACACCCTCCCCGCCGTCCTCGCCGCATGGACCCCCGATATCCTCTTCGGTATCACCGGAGCCTATTTGCTTCTCCGCACCCCAACTTGATTCCAGCCCTTCGCGAAACTGCCCAACCGTCCTACACTGGAAGCACGATGATCTTTAAGTTTTCCTCAATCACCCTCCTGGCCTCCGCCGCCACAATCGCCTCTGCACAGACCGCCACTAAACCGGCAACAAAACCCGCAACAACCGCGCAGGGGTCCTCGTCCGCCGTGCATCACGCTGCAACAACCGCAACGGTCCAACCGCCGACAGTTCCCTGCGCCAAACTGCCCGAGCTCTCTTCCAAAATTCCGGCGCTGCCCCCTGGCCTTCCCTGTGCCAAGCCGCTCTACACCATAGCCATCGAACCCTCCGCGAAACTGGACTATGTTTCCCCTCTCGAGGGGCCTGGACTACGGCAGACCCTGGGCCTGGAATCCTCCAGTTTTTCGCTCAATTACATCGACGTTAAGGTCGGCACCGGCGAGCTCGCCGCGCCTCACAAGTGGTACAGCATTCACTACACCGGTTATCTCGTCGATGGCACTAAATTCGACTCTTCCTACGATCATCCTGGCGCCGAGCCAATCTCCATCAACTACGGTCAGCACCAGGTTATTCCGGGCTGGGATACAGGCTTTGACGGCATGCACATCGGCGGCAAGCGGCGTCTCTTCATTCCTTACCAACTTGCCTATGGAGCCCAGGGGAAAGGTCCCATTCCACCAAAGGCCGATCTGATCTTCGACGTGGAGCTGGTGAGCCAGAGCGACGAAAAGCCTGCACAAAAACCCCCTGTCGATTCCGGTGCAAAACCTGCCGACCCTGCAAAGCCCGCCACGGCGCAACCCGCCGATTCTGCGAAACCAGATGCAACACCGCATCCGCAAAGTCTCTAACTTCATCTGATTCTGAGATCAGCGACTAACTATGTTCGACAAACTCAAGCCGCTCGCACCCTACCTCAAGCGATACGGAAAGCAGCTCGCCTGGGGTGGGGTCGCGACCGTCCTCTATAACGCGATTAAGGTTCTGGTCCCTGTCGTCATCGGCCACGCTATCGACGACATGAAGCACGGCGTCAGCGAAAATAAAATACTCTTCCACGGCCTCCGCCTGCTCCTCGTCGCCGCTCTGTCCGCGATCTTCCTCTACATCACTCGCCAAGTCATCATAGGAGCCTCGCGCGAGATCGAGTTCGATCTCCGCAACGATCTCTTCGCCAACCTTGAACGCCAGTCGCCGACCTACTACCACACTCACCGCACTGGCGACATCATGGCCCGCACCACCAACGACCTCAACGCGGTCCGCATGCTCCTCGGCCCTGCGATCATGTACAGCGCGAACACAATCGTCTTCACCGCCGCCGCGCTCCCCTTCATGTATCGCATCAGCCCCAAGTTGACCTTCTTCGCCTTCGTACCCCTGCCGATGGCCTCCATCCTTATCCAGTACTTCGGCACCCGCATCCACCGCCGCTTCGAGCGCATTCAGGCGATGTTCTCCGACATCTCCGCTAAAGCTCAGGAAAACTTCTCCGGCGCTCGCCTCATCCGAGCCTTCGCTCAAGAAGACGCCGAGATCGCCTCCTTCGAAGACGCCAACAGGGAGTATATCCGCCGCAGTCTTTATCTCGTGCGCTTGATGGCCATGCTCTGGCCCACACTCGAGTTCGTTCTGGGTCTGTCGCTCATGATCACACTTCTTGTTGGCGGTCACGAGGTAGTCCAACACAAGATCTCAGTGGGCGAATTCACCAGCTTCAACGTCTATATGGTTCAACTCATCTGGCCCATCATCGCCGTCGGCTGGGTCGTCAACCTTTTTCAGCGTGGCACCGCCTCCGTCGTCCGCATCGACGAAATTCTCAAACAACAGCCCTCAATCACCGACGCGCCAAACGCCGTCGACAATCCTGTCACTGGCGCCATCGAGTTCCGCGACCTGACTTTCGCCTACCCGGACACCCCGGCGGTCCTCCACCACATCAATCTCAGTATCCCGGCAGGCTCCAGTCTCGCAATCGTCGGCCCTACAGGCTCTGGAAAATCCACTCTCGTCGGCCTTATCCCACGCTTGCATGACGCGTCTCCCGGTTCAGTACTTATCGATGGCGAGCCCATCCGCAACTTCACACTGGCCGAGCTGAGAAAAAGCATTGGCTTCGTGCCGCAGGAAACATTTCTCTTCTCCGAAACCATCCGGCAGAACATCTCCTTCGGCAAACCCGACGCAACCCTCGAACAAGTCGAGGAAGCTGCTACCGTCGCCCATATCTGCACGGAAATTCTCGAGTTTCCCAAGGGCTTCGACACCGAAGTCGGCGAACGGGGCCTCACTCTTTCCGGAGGCCAGAAGCAGCGTACAGCCATCGCTCGCGCCATCATCCGCGACCCGAAGATCCTGATCCTGGACGATGCTCTCGCAAGCGTAGACACCTATACAGAAGAACGCATCTTAAGCGGCCTGAAGCGAGTAATGGAAGGTCGCACCACGGTTTTCATTTCACACCGCATCTCCACCGCACGCAACGCCGATCAGATCGCCGTCCTGGTCGCCGGCCGGATCGCGGAGTTCGGCACACACGACGAATTGATTGCGCGCAACGGCTACTACACCGACCTTTTCGAAAAGCAGCGTCTCGAAGAGGAGCTCACCACGGCAGTCTGATCCTCTCATCAGAAAATCTAAGCCGACCACCGCGAAACAGCAACAACCTCGCCGGAGGCCGCAGGAACCGCGGCGGGAGGCAGAAACTTCTCCTCACGCGTCCGCAGCTCTCTCGGCAACACCTTGCCCGCTTCAGGATCGCGAGCCACCATCACCCATGCCTCACGAACATTGCGAATCAGCGCAATCACCTCCTGAAGGTGTTCCTTCGACTCCAGATGCGAAGCCTCCAGTGTCATCGTAAACATCGCAGAATAAAAATTTGCCAATGCAGTCGCGACCGTCCCACCCACATCAGGGCGCAACCGTGCCTGCAGATACATCAGAATATCCAGCGCCTTTTTCACTGCAACACGCCGCCCATGCACATCTTTCTCATCCACGCATTGCGCTGCCCGATAGAGAAACCGGACCATGCCGTCGTAAAGGGCCACAATCATCTCAACGCCGGTCGCTCCGGCTAACGTCTGCTGCTGATAACTCATCTCGCCTTTCGTCTACTGCGATCTCTCGTTGAACCCCGTAATTGCGCTGTACATCTCATCCACCTGATTCAACTGCGCCGGAATCGACTGCAAAATCTGATTCGCGGTATTCAGCTCATCGGTCAATTGCACCTTCTGCGCCGCCAGCAGAGCATCCTCATTGCCAATGCTTGTATTCAACGAGCTCTCCTGTGCACTGTTCTGCTGTTGTGCCAGGAACACCGCACCATTGGGAGCCTGTGTTCCTAGGTTGTTCAGTGACGACGCCATTGTCTGACCAAAGCTTCCAGAGTTCTGAAAGAAACCCACTACATCGGCAAAGCTGGAGTTCAACGCCGAATTCAGCGAATCCGCGTTGAGCGTCAATGTCCCATCGTCGTTCAGTCCAATGCCGAGCTGGGTGATGTTATTAATCGCTCCACTCGCGCTCCCGGCAAAAAGCACTCCGGTCACTTTACTCTGGATCAGCGCAAGCGTTGGATTCCCAAACAGAGGCTCGGCGTTTCCACTCGAATCGTTTTTCTCCTGCCCGTTGATGTCGTTGATCACGGCGTTATACGCATTTACTAACTTGCTCATTGCAGTGCCGATATCGGTGTTGTCGTTCGTAATCTCGACTTGAATCGGCGTGCCCGTCGAAGCCCCCAGCAGTTGAAACGTTACTCCTGGAATGGCATTGGTTACCGCGTTCGAACTGCTTGTAATTGCTACGCCATCTACAGTCAGACTCGCATCCTTCCCATCCTGGCTGCTTGAGAGCGAAATCGTTCCTGCTTCAGCACCCGAAAGAGATCCACTCACAGAAAGCTGCCCTGCGGCACCGCTGGTCTTACTCACAAGCGCAAGTCGCGATCCATTCGAGTCTGCAATAACGTTCGCACTTACGCCGATACCGGCAGAATTGATCGCTGAAGCCAACGAAGCCAGAGTCGTGTCAGCGTCAGCGCTGTCGACGTTGAACACATGCCCTTGGATTGTCAGGCTCCCGGAAAGAGTGTCGTTCGGATCCGCAATTGCACTGGAAACTTCTGAAGAAGTCTGCGCAAGCGAATTGACTACGATCGTATGACTGCCCGCGGATGCGGTTATGTCCGCAGAGGTCAGACTCAACAAATCAGTATTGGAACTCGATCCCTGCTTCTCTGAGAAGACCCCGGAAAAATCCGTTAGCGCCTGCAGGCTCGTCGTCAGAGTGGAAAGGTCGCTGCCCAGTGTCGAGAGCACAGAGTCCTGTGCCTGAAGCGCCGTCAGTTGCGTCTTCCACGGAGTCTCGATTGCCTGCTCTGACGCCTGAATCTGTGTCACCGTCGAAGCGACATCAAATCCCTGCCCACTCGTCGCCGATCCAAAGTTCAGCCCAACTGTACCCATCTCGCCCGTCCTTCGTTCGTCCCGACAGAAGCACGCCGCCTGCCAATAGCGTTGCCCGAGCATTAGAAAAACCTAAGCTCTTAAAAAGGAGGGAGCAGCGACAAGAGAAGGAGGAATCGCCGCTGCTCCCAAATTTGGTTTACTGCAACAGTTTCAGAATCTCCTGCTGCACGCTGTTGGCCTGTGCAAGCGCACTGATGCCGGTCTGGCTCAGCACCTGGTACTTCGCCAGATCGCTGGTTGCCTGCCCGTAGTTGGTTGAACGAATCGCACTCTCGGCAGAGGAGAGATTGACCTGTTCCGAGCTGGCAACATTGGCAGCCGCATTGAGCTGATTAATGCTCGCGCCGATCGCTCCGCGCTGTGCGGCCACATCAGCAACCGCGGTTGTGATCTTGCCCAATGCCGTCTGAGCTGCAGTCTGCGAAGTCAACACCTGCGCCGAAAGGTCCACGCCGGTGCCGGAGCCAACGTTCGCAGAAGAAAGAGCCCCGATGGTCGCACTGATCGTTGTGGTTCCCGCCGTCGTACCGTCACTGACAACGAAGTCGGTCGCGGTCGCCGAAAAGACAGCAGTGCTGTTGAAGTTCGTTGAGCTGCCGATGTTGCCGATCTCCGTCAGAATGCTCTGAAACTCTGTGTCGGCTGCGGTCGACTGCGCAGTCGTCAGACCACCGTTGGCGGCCTCGGTTGCAAGGGTTACTGCGCGATCGAGCAAATTGGTCACCTGCGAAAGCGCGCCATCGGCGGTCTGCAGTAAGCCAACGCCATTTTGGGCGTTCTGCGCGGATTGAGTCAGCGCAGCTTCATTAGCATGAAGTCCGTCAGCGATCGACAGGCCGGCCGCGTCATCCGCGCCGCTATTGATGCGCGAACCGGATGAGAGCTGTTGAAGAACAGTCTGAAGACTGCCCTGCGTCTGATTCAAATTGTTCTCTGCATAGGTTGCTGCAACGTTAGTAAGAATGCCCAAGGACATAAGGAAACGCTCCTGTACAACTCGGTTTTGAGTTACCGCGACGCCGCCCCGAGTGACCGCCCGGCAAACTCATCTCGCTGCTACAGCAGCTCGTGAGATCCGATTCACTATGCGGAAGGCTCCGCGTTCCACCACCTCATCGGCCCTCCGAACGCCAACTTTAGCGCCCCTAAGTAACAGGTTCCTTTGTTTTTTTTTGCGATTCCCGGCTCTTCTATTGAGATCAGATTTGCTGCCGATGAGTGCTTGGAAGGAACTTCACTCATGATCGAACTCACACGCCTCAACGGCAGCCCACTCGCCGTAAACTGCGACCTCATCAAATACGCCGAGGCTGCGCCCGACACGGTGCTCACACTCATCACTGGCGAAAAATTAGTCGTTCTCGAACCGTGCAGCGAAATCTCCAGACTCACGCTCGACTACCGTGCGGCAGTTCTCAGGCAGGCATGGCCCGAAGCACAGACTGCTCTGAGTTCCAGGTCTGCCTACGATGCAAACAATCAGCCCGGCAACCAATTTCGCAACGCCTCCGGCGCGTAATCAACTCTCACTTGGAGGAGAAAACCTATGGACATCGCCAGCATCGGTGGAATCGTGCTCGCCATCGTCGGCATTCTCGCCGGCATGATGATCGAAGGCGGCAACATCGCCCAGATCACTCAACCTACTGCGGCGATGATCGTCTTCGGAGGTACCCTTGGCGCCGTCATGCTTCAGTTTCCGCTCAAAATCTTCCTCGCCGCGGTTAAAGCCGTCTTCAAAGTCTTCCTCCACGAAGGGTCCAACGGCGAAGCCACGCTGGCGCAGATCGTCGGCTTCGCGAACAAGGCACGCAGAAGCGGCATCGTCTCTCTCGACGCCGATCTTGCTACCATCAACGACCCCTTTCTTAAGCAGGCCCTGATGCTCGCCGTTGACGGCACGGAACCGGCAGAGGTCCGTAAGATCATGCAGCTCGAGCTCGACAACAAATCCGAGATCGAAGAAAAAATCCCCGCAGTCTTTGAAGCCGCCGGAGGCTACTCCCCGACCGTCGGCATCATCGGCGCCGTCCTCGGCCTCATTCAGGTGATGAAAAATCTCTCCAATATCGATGAAGTCGGTCGAGGCATCGCCGTCGCCTTCGTCGCAACGATCTACGGAGTCGCCATGGCAAACCTTATCTGCCTTCCGGCCGCCGGCAAACTCAAATTCCGGCACCGTGAAGAGCAAATGATCAAAGAGATGATGCTCGAAGGAGTTATCTCCATCCTCGAAGGTATGAACCCGCGCATGATCGAAACCAAACTCCGCACCTATCTCTTCGACTCCGAACCCGCCGACTCCGCAAAACACTCCGAGGCCAAGGCATGAGCAAAAAAAAACATGCCGAACACGTCAACCACGAACGTTGGCTTGTCTCCTACGCGGACTTCATTACCCTGCTCTTCGCATTCTTCGTCGTCCTCTTTGCCTCAAGTCAGTCCGACAAGAAGAAGCAGGTTAAACTCGCCGAAGCCATGCAGGCTGCCTTCACTCCTCTCGGGACCTTCGATGCGCATTCGAAGTCGCCACCACTGTCCGAAATCAACGCAGCATCCATCACCAACGAACCCCCGGCAGCTCTTACACTACCGCTTCCATCCACCAGCACAGAGACACTCGAGGAGACGAAAGTCCGTCTCACAAAGCTTCTCGCAAAAGAAGTCGCCGCAGGCCACATTCCTCCCGGCGGCATGACTATGCGCATCACACCGGACGGCCTCGTCATCTCGCTTCATGAGATCGGCTTCTTCCCCTCAGGCTCAGCTGAAGTGCGCTCCTCGGCCATCGCCATGATCGCCATCCTCGCGAAAACTCTTCCGCAAGGCTCGCTCCGCATCGAAGGTCACACCGACAACGTTCCCATTCACACTACGCAGTTCGCGAGCAACTGGGAGCTCTCCACCGCGCGATCTACCGCTATCGCCCGCCTCCTTCTCGAAAGAGGCTCCATCAACCCTGCCAATCTCTCCGCTGCAGGCTACGCGGAATTCCACCCCGTTGCCAGCAATACCACCGAAGACGGACGCATGCAGAACCGTCGCGTCGACATCATCCTTTTGCGACGCCCAACAGCTTGACAATGACCCGCTTCGATCGCTGTCCATCGAACTCCGCATAGAACACTCGCTGCCACGTCCCAAGGTCAAGGCGTCCGTGACTCACCGGTAGCGTCGTCTCATGATGCAGCAGCAACGCCTTCAGATGCGCGTCGGCGTTATCCTCGCCCGTTTTGTGATGCTCATAACCAGGCCATCGCGGCGCCAGTTTCTCCAGCCACTTCCCGATGTCCTCAATCAACCCGTCTTCATTGTCATTTACGTAAATTGCTGCCGTAATATGCATCGGCGAGACAAAACACAGCCCATCCTCAACACCGCTGCGCCGTACAATCTCCTCAACCTGCGGAGTAATGTGAACCATCTCGTATCGTTCATTTGTTTGAAAGGTCAGATACTCAGTGTGAGTCTTCGTCGCAGCCATGTTCTCCTGTCTCCGCTGGGCCTTACCTTCTCTGATGCTTACTTTGGTCTCCGCGACAACAAAAAGAACACTTCCAGACACCCACTTCACTCCTTCAACGTCTAAAATTTAGGAAAATATGAGGAAAACGCTGCACAATCTCGCATCGGTCCTCTGTCTGCTGGCGATACTGCTCAGCGCAGCAATGCCCCTCCGCGCCGATGCATCTGTTGAATCCTCGTGCCATCAATGCCCAAAGCACGCTCCGCAGAGCCACCACCAGGGACCCACTTGCTGCAGCGCGCGTCAGCAGGCCCCCGCAATTATCACCACCGTCAAGGTTGATCCCTCCTCTTCCATCATTACCAAGCCGATCCTCCTCGGTAACGAAACAGCGGCTTTTCATCCTGTACCGGTACTCCAATCAACGCAACCGCTCCACCCCCCTCCTCTCCTCGCACTTCGAATCTGAGTCCTCCCTGCTCCTGAAACGACGTGCAGCGTCCCGACGCTGCCTGCCGCCCACGCAGTGGACAAAAAGGATTCGAATGCTCCCCAAGCTGATATCTGCTCTACTCTCATTCGGCTTCATCGCTGCGCCCGCCATCCACGCGCAGACAAAGCCAACCATGCCCAGGATGCCTGACATGCCGGACCTGAATATGCCTGCACAAAAACCCGCCACACAGGAAAACCATTCAGTCCCGATGACAATGCCCATGGACATGAAAGGCATGAGCATGGACATGAAGCCTCCCACTACCCTCATCGAGGCCGTCCTCGCACATACCACCTCAGGCACCAGCATCGAACCAGCCACAACACCCATTCCAATGCTCATGCAGAACTACCGCGGCTGGACCCTGATGCTCCATGGCAGCGCCTTCATCTCCGACATCCAGCAGCGGGCGCAAAGTCCGCGAGGCACCGACAAGCTCTTCTCCACCAACTGGCTCATGCCCATGGCTACCCGCAAACTCCGCGCCAACGGCCAGATCACCCTCCGCGCCATGCTCTCGCTCGAACCTGCCACCGTCTCCGGCCGCTACTATCCCGAGCTCTTTCAGCAGGGTGAGACCGCCTTCGGCAAACCCATCATCGACGGCCAGCACCCGCACGACTTCGTGATGGAGCTCGCTGCGCTCTACGACCTCCAACTTGGCGAGCACACGCTGTTCAGCTTCTACGCCGCACCCGTTGGCGACCCAGCTATCGGCCCCATCGCCTACCCCCACCGCCTCTCCGCCTCCGAAGACCCGATCGCCGCTCTCGGCCACCACCAGCAGGACTCAACTCACATCGCCTTCAACGTCTTCACCGGTGGCCTCACATGGCGCTGGCTGCGCTTCGAAGAATCCGGGTTCCACGGCGCCGAACCCACCGAGCAGCGATGGGGCTTCCAACCATCCCCCAACGGCCACGCCGTTGACAGCTACTCCTCGCGCATTACCTTTTCGCCCTCGCGCAACTGGAGCAGCCAATACTCCATCGCCCACATCGTCAGCCCCGAAGCCCTCTACCCCGGCGAAGACCAACAGCGACAGACCGCCTCCCTTATGTACAGCCGTCCCATCGGTGCCCACCACGACACTACCAGCATGCCCGGCATGGACATGAGCACTCCCGCCACAGGTACCTGGGCCACCACTTTCCTCTGGGGCCGCACAAAATCCCTAACCGACTCGAGCAAGGAAAACAGCTACCTCCTCGAATCCCTTCTGCAATTCCACACCCGCAACTACGTCTGGACTCGCATCGAAAACGCCGACCGAACCAATGAACTTCTCCTACCCCCCGACTCCGCACTCCCACCGCACTTCGAAGAAACCCCGATAGGCCACGTGGCTGCCTACACGTTCGGCTACGATCGCGACTACCGCATCCTCCCCTACATCCTCACCGCCCCTGGAGCCCAGTTCACCACCTACACCGCCTCAGACACCCTCACCCCCACCTACGGCCATCACCCTTGGGGAGTCGCAGCTTTTGTTCGTTTTCGCATTGATGGACGGCGCTAGTTGCTGTTCTAATTCTGGTTCCCTTTTGCCTCTCATTCCGCACTCGGAGGGGCAGTCGAAGGGGAAAGCTTCGTCTCCGTGCCCGTTCAGTCAATGCTGTAATAAAACAACGAAATGAACCTCACCATCGCCACCTCCAATCCCGGCAAGCTCCGAGACTTCGCCGCTGCGGCAACCCCGAACATTACCCTAACCCCGCTCCCCAACCTCAAAGAAATCCCTGCTCCGCCCGAAGACGAACCCACCTTCGAAGGCAACGCCCGCCTCAAAGCCATCTACTACTCCCACCACGCCCCAGGCAAGATCGTCATCGCCGACGACTCCGGCCTCGAAACCGACGCCCTCCAGGGAGCTCCCGGCGTCCGCTCCGCGCGCTATGCCCAAGACCTGCATTTCGTAAACCTGCCCACAGCCACAAATGACGAGCGCAACAATCTCTGTCTCCTCGAAGCCCTGAGCAAAATCTCCGACCAGCCTCGAACAGCCCGCTACCACTGTGTCCTCGTCGCAGCCCGTAACGGCCAAATCCTCGCGACAGCTGAGGGAACCGTCGAAGGCCAGATCCTCACCGCTCCCCGAGGTACCGGAGGCTTCGGTTATGACCCCCTCTTTTATCTCCCCGAACAAAACAAGACCATGGCGGAACTCGACATCACCACCAAACTTACCTTCAGCCATCGCGGTCGAGCGTTTACCGCCCTCCTCAAAGCCCTCGCGCAGCACCTCTAACCCACGCTGACTCAATCGCCCTCAAACTAATCGCACAAACCCAACGATAACCGCACAAGATCCTCTACTTTTGTTGACCTTCGCCACCCATGGCGAAATAATCGCACTGCCGCACTTTTCCATCTCCACTGAGTGCGACCATTTCCTTCAAGAACTCTTACCTCAGGACTCTTCGAAGGATTCGGATTCCAGGATTCCGTTCGGATTCAAAAAGGAGCAGCCATGGCCACCGCCGCACCGCCAGCCACACCTACGATTCGAGGCGTGCAACCGCTCCGCGCCGGCGAAGGCCACTCGTTCTTCTGGCGCAAGCTGCACTCGCTCACCGGCATCATCCCCATCGGCGCGTTCCTTATCGAGCACATCGTCTCCAACTTTGAGATCGTCAACGGACCACTCGCCTACGCCAAGCAGGTCCTCTTCCTCAACTCACTGCCGCTCGTACGGGTCCTCGAGTGGACCCTCATCTTTATCCCGCTCGCCTACCACGCGCTCTACGGCGTCTTCATCGCCATCCGCGGCCGCTCCAACGTCAACGTCTACCCCTGGGCGGGCAACTGGATGTATCTCTCCCAGCGCATCACTGGCATCATCGCCTTCCTCTATATCATCCAGCACCTTTATCGCCAGCGCTTCACCGGCGTCTCTCTCCCCGATCACCCCGGAGCAGCCTTCCACAAGGTACAGGTTGAGCTCTCGAATCCCTGGATGCTCGCCATCTACGTTATCGCCATGATCGCCACCTGCTGGCACTTCAGCTACGGCATCTGGCTCTTCGCCGCCAAGTGGGGTATCACCCCCGGTGACAAAGCCCGCAAGAAGTTCGGCTGGGTGTGCGGAATCGGCGGCGCAGCCCTCTGCCTCATGGGCCTCATCAGCATCTACGCCGTCGTCACCGCTCCACCCGCGCCAGAAGACGTCATGCCCGATCAGCCCGGCATCTCTCTTCTCAAGCCTTCAACCCCGCCACCAAACTCTGCCAATACGAATCAGCCCGGCGAGGCTCAATAATGCTCGGTCCGGTGCCGTTCACCGTCTGCTTCATACTCGGCGTGATCTGCACCGCCACGGGGATCGCTGAACTGACTGCTCTGAATAAATTTGCGAAAGAAAACAATCTGCCTGGCATCTCGAACAACATGTTCAAGAGCGGCAGCGATGTTCAGCGGATTAGACAAGCAATACCCGCAGGAGAATTACGCATTCGGATTAAATGGCTCAAAGCGGTTGGTCTGATTTGCTGGATCCCGGTCGCCGTTTTGACCGGCCTCGCTTACATCAAACGTTGATCGATAGGACTCGAAAATGGCAGCAGCAACTCCAAGAATCATCGTCGTAGGCGGCGGACTCGCCGGCCTCTCCGCCGTCATCAAGATCGCCGAAGCCGGCGGCAAGGTCGACCTCTTCTCGATAGTCCCCGTCAAGCGCTCCCATTCAGTCTGTGCCCAGGGAGGTATCAACGCCGCCAAGAACCTCAAGGGCGAGGGCGACGACGTCTTCAAGCACTTCGACGACACGATCTACGGCGGCGATTTCCTCGCCAACCAGACCCCCGTCAAAAACATGACCGCGCAGGGGCCCGCCATCATCGACCTACTCGACCGCATGGGCGTCCCCTTCAATCGAACCCCAGAAGGCCTGCTCGACTTCCGCCGCTTCGGTGGGACGCTGTATCACAGGACCGCTTTCGCCGGGGCCACCACCGGACAGCAACTCCTCTACGCGCTCGACGAGCAAGTCCGCCGCTACGAAGCAGAAGGCAAAGTAGCCAAGTACGAAGGCTGGGAGTTCCTCTCCGCAGTCCTCGACTCCAAAGGCGCCTGCCGCGGCATCACTGCCATGGACCTCCGCACCATGGACACCCGCACCTTCCCCGCCGACGCCATCATCATCTGCACCGGCGGCAACGGAGCCATCTTCGGCAAATCAACCAACTCCGTCGTCTGCACTGGCTCCGCCCAATCCGCGCTCTACCAGCAAGGCGCCTACTACGGCAACGGCGAGTTCATCCAGGTTCATCCCACCGCCATCCCCGGCGAAGACAAACTCCGCCTCATGTCCGAATCCGCCCGTGGCGAAGGCGGTCGTGTCTGGGTTCCCAAAGATAAGAGCGACAAGCGCGCCGCGCAATCCATCCCCGAGTCCGACCGCTGGTACTTCCTCGAAGAGTGGTACCCCAAGTATGGCAACCTCGTCCCCCGCGACGTAGCCACCCGCGCCATCTTCAAAGTCGTCTACGAGCATGACATGGGCATCGACGGCCAGCCCATGGTCTACCTCGACGTCTCCCATCTCGCACCGGAGCGCCAGCACAAACTCGAAGGCATCCTCGAAATCTACGAGAAGTTCGTCGGCGACGACCCCCGCAAGGTCCCCATGAAGATCTTCCCAGGCATGCACTACACCATGGGTGGCCTCTGGGTAGACTTCAATCAGCAAACCAACATCCCCGGCGTATTCGCAGCTGGCGAGGCCGATTACTCCATCCACGGGGCCAACCGTCTGGGTGCAAACTCCCTCCTCTCCTGCATCTACGGAGGCTTCGTCGCCGGCCCGCAAGCCATGGCCTACGCCAAGTCCCTTCCCGCGCAGGAAGGAGACGGTGGTCATGCCGCCGAACTCCAGCGCCAGCTCGAATTCAACAACCTTCTCCTCAACAACCCCGGCACCGAAAACCCCTTCAAGATCTGGCGCGAACTAGGCGACACCATGACCAAGCACGCCACCATCATCCGTTACAACACCGGCCTCGACGAGGCCGACGCCAAGCTGGTCGAGCTCCTCGACCGCTACCGCAACGTAAATCTCTCCGATAAGAGCCAGTGGGCCAACACCAGCTTCGCCTTCACCCGCCAGCTCTGGAATATGCTCCAATTAGCCCGCGTCATCGTCCAGGGCGCACGCCTCCGCGACGAGTCCCGCGGAGCCCATTACAAACCCGACTTCCCTGACCGCAACGACGAGAAGTTCCTGAAAACCACCAAAGCCTACTTCAAAGACGACGCCCCCGCCTTCGAGTGGGAAGAAGTAGACATCAGCCACATCAAACCACGCCCGCGCCGTTACGACGCCACCGCATGACCATTGAAAGGTTTGTTAAGCGCACGACTTTAGCCGTGCAGAAAAGAACAACCGAAGGACGGGGGCTTTAGCCCCTGAGGGCATCACAAAAGATGCAACCGACAGGTCACCCTACAACCCGATCCCGCCGTCTAACCGGCCATGGAAGACGCCTATCCTGTCTACATCGCACTTGCCGTCGTATACGGAGCCGTCATGACGTATATGTATCTCTATACCACGCACCTCAAGCCCCGGGAACGCTGCCAGTCACTCAAAGGTCGCCCTCCGGTCAGCAAAGAAGAAGGCATCGCAGTCGCAACACTCGAGAAGGAGCACAACCACAAGATCGGCAGATTCTAGCCGCCTCCTCCGCGACTGCATTCCTTCGCAACAATCGCCCTCAGCAGGGCCTCACGCTGAAGGCACAGGAAATCTGCAGTCGCTAAGGAGCCCGCATGCCAAGCACCATCAAGGTAGAGATCAAGCGTCAGTCCAACCCCGACGCATCCGCCACCACCGAAAAGTTCGAGATCCCTTACCGCCCGGGCATGAACATCACCTCGCTCCTCGGAGAGATCGCGCTTAACCCCGTCGACGTCTCCGGCAAGCCGACCACCCCCATCACCTACGACTCCAACTGCCTCGAAGAGATCTGTGGCTCCTGCGCCATGCTCATCAACGGCAAGGCTCGCATGGCATGCTCCGCCCTCGTCGACAAGCTTGAGCAACCCATCACCCTCGCTCCACTCTCCAAATTCCCCGTAGTCCGTGACCTCGCCGTCGACCGCTCCGTTCTCTTCGAAAATCTCAAAAAGGTCAAAGCCTGGGTGCCCATCGACGGCACCTACGACCTCGGCTCCGGCCCCAAGCAAGCCCCGCAAATTCAGGAAAAGCGCTACCCGCTCTCCAATTGCATCTCGTGCACCATCTGCATGGAGGTCTGCCCCCAATTCAACGACGCCACCGGGTTTGTCGGCGCAGCTACCATCGCCCAGGCCAAACTGTTCAATCTCGATCCAGGCGGGTCTGTCCTCAAGGAAGAGCGCCTCCGCGCATTAGCTGGAGACGGCGGCATTCAGGAGTGCGGCTTCGCGCAGAACTGCGTCCAGGCCTGCCCCAAGCAGCTTCCCCTCACCGAAGCCATCAGCGACATGGGCCGGGACGTCTTCGTTCAGCAAGTCAAAGACCTCTTCGCCCGATAATCGATTGCCTTCGTCCATGGCCCAAAAACGCATACGACCTTCTTTTAGAAAGTTCGTTGAGTTCATCCCTCTTCCCTCACACTCACTCTGGAAATTTCTTTTCTTCTCAGTTATCTGGTTGCAGGTTAGTACGGCTATCGCCTCTTCATTTCTTAATCAAGCAGCAAGCGGGACCGCAGCACAACAAGATCCCGCAAACGGACCAACCGAACTTTATAAAATCGGCAGCGACATTTCCGCGCCCGTCCTCCTATATTCGGTTGAACCTGAATGGCCGAGAGACACTCTAAAGGATGTGAGGGATGCAATTGGCGTAGCGACTTTGGTGAGGGGGATTGTTGAAATCGATGGAAAATTAAGGAACACGAGCGTACTACGAACGACGTACTTCGATTACCGCGGGCACCTAATTACCACGACTATAGAGCCAGGCATCCTTGAAAGGTTGCAAAGAGCCTCTCTCGAGGCTGCTAAACATTACAAGTTCAAACCTGCGAAAAAGGGCGGTAACCCTGTGCGGGTTGAATTGAACACTCAGATAATTTTTCAGGCGCATTGAATCAGCAAGATTCGGTCCCTTTGGATCGCCTCTTCATAAACTAACTAAGCAGAATTACAACGAGAGTATAAGGAGCATCAATGATCCAACTAGCAGACGCCCGCCGCATCATCGCCGCAGCTGAAAAGAAAGCCACCGAGATCGGCCAGCCCATGAACATTGCCGTAGCTGACGGGGGCGGCAACCTCATCGCCCACGTTCGCATGGACAACGCATGGCTCGGCTCCATCGACATCTCCATCAAGAAAGCCTGGACCTCCCGCGCCTTCGACATTGCCACCAAAGACCTCGCCACGCACTCACAGTCCGGCAATCAGTTCTTCGGCATCCATGCCTCCAACGACGGCAAGGTAATGATCTTCGCCGGCGGCATCCCCCTCAAGAAAGACGGCAAAGTCGTCGGCGCCATCGGCGTCAGCGGAGGATCCGGCGATCAGGACCACGCAGTCGCAGAAGCTGGCGCAGCAGCTCTCTAAGCACGCAAATAGAAAGCCCCGCTAGTCGAGCGGGGCTTCTCTCCTTCCAAGCTCTCGATCACTTCGAAAATACAGAATTCCCCGACGTCGTCTCTTCATTCGAAACGATCCGGTTCTGTGCACGTTTCGCACTCTGCATCGCAATGTGATCCATTCTCTCCTGATCGCTCTTGTTCGCCTCATCCGCAGTCGTCTCGTCTTCAATCGCTTCATGCGAAGGACGTGCTGGAGTCTTCGTTGAATTCAATCCCTGTGCCATATGATTCACCTCTCAAAGAAGAGATGACCAGCACCGGCGCTCAGGTTGTCTTCCATTCCGTCTCCTGCCGCAATTGCTACAATCGTCTATTCATGCGAGAGAATACCGCAAACCTCCTCACACAATCGCCTCTATTTGCAGGCACATCCACGTTCCTGCTTTTCGGCACTTCTTTTTTGTATACGAAGGCAACCCTGCAACAGGAAACGACCAGATGACACCTGCCCATGTCCACGCGAGCGCTCTCGTCATCGACACTCACGCTGACACTCCCCAACGCTTCGTCGACGAGCACTGGAACTTCACCGATTCGCTCAACGGCGGCATGCTCAACTATGACTCCGCAAAACAGGGAAATCTCGACGCGCAATTTTTCTCCATCTGGGTTGACCCTCATCAATACGCAGCCAATGCCTCCGCACGCCGCACCCTCGAGCTCATCGACGGCACCCTCGAGCAAGTCCGCCGTGCACCCGATAAACTCCAGTTCTGCGCCTCAGCTGATGACATTTTAACTGCGCACGGGCAGGGAAAATTCTGCGTCCTCATGGGGATCGAAGGGGGCCATTCCATCGAGAACTCCCTCGGCCTCCTCCGCGACTACTACCGCCTAGGTGTCCGTTACATGACCCTCACCTGGTCCAACACCAACGACTGGGCCGACTCCTCCGGCGACGTCGAAGATCCTACCATCCCCCACCACAATGGCCTCACGCCATTCGGCAAAGAGGTTATAGCCGAGATGAATCGTCTCGGCATGATGGTCGACATCTCCCACGCCTCCGACAAGACTTTCTGGGATGTCATCGCAGCCACGCACACTCCCATCATCGCCTCACACTCCTCAGCGCGCGCCCTCACACAAGCCGGCCGCAACCTCACCGACGAGATGCTTCTTGCCATGAAGAAGAACAACGGCGTTGTCATGGTCAACTTCCACCAATCCTTCATCGATGAGGATTGGCGGCAGGCGTGGAACGCTCAGAAGCCCGAACGAAAAATAGCCCAAGACGCCATGGAAGCGGGTTACAAAGCCAAGGGCATTCCCGTCCCCTACAACGCCTCCAATAAAATCGACCGCGAGTTTGCTGCCAGGATTGGCCGCGCCCCATTCAACTCGCTCATCGACCACTTCGATCACATCATCAAAACCGCAGGCATCGATCACGTAGGCATAGGCACCGACTTCGACGGCATCCCCACCCTGCCCGAAGGCATTGACAACGCTGCCGATCTCCCCAAAATCACTGCTTCGCTCATGGCGCGAGGCTACACCCCCGCAGAGATGCAAAAACTTCTCGGCGGAAATCTCCTCCGCGTCTTTCGCGAAGTCGAGATCGCATCTGACAACTCGAAATAGCCGCTATTAGTTATTTATCCGCCAGAATATCAATCTTGTGAATCTGCGGAGCCTCCGAAAACAAGGTTGCAGCATTCGCCATCAGAGCCTTCGCAATCTCGCCATTCAAATGCGCGTCTCGTCCGGCCTCATCGTCGAACGTATCGAAGACGCTGTAATGCCCCTCATCCTCCTTCAACCCATACCAATTCATCGTGCCTGCTTCTCTCTTCGACATCTCGGCGCCCTGCTTCAAAAACGTTTCAACATCCTTCTCTTTTCCGGGCTTCGCCTTCAACGACACATAAATCGCAAACTTCGCCATATGGTGATTCCTCCACATAAGTCAGATGCCGGAACCATCCAGCAGTTACAGATTTTCCAGTCCAATCGGCACGGAAGAGAGACTGTGCGGCGAATTCTAGGGCACTTAGGAAAATTCAGTCGCAAGCTCAAACCCTGCTCTGCGTTGCTCCAACACCTGCGTCTGCGATAGCCTGTTGATTGGAGTCAAACCCAGCATGACGCTTCGTCTTCTCGCACTCGCAGCCGCCGTCAGCGTATTCACACAAGCTCAGACGCCAGCATCTCAAACACCAGCGACCCCGCCAGCCCAGCAGCTTCCCGACGCACCAAGCCTCACCAGTCAGCTCAAGCCACCTCCGGTCCCCACTGGCCCCACCGCCGTGATCGACACCACCATGGGCCGCCTCACCTGCAAGCTCTACGAGAAAGAAGCTCCCATCACCGTCGCTAATTTCATCGGCCTGGCAGAAGGCACCAAAGACTGGACAGATCCAAAAAGTCTTCAGAAGATACACAATCAGCCCTTCTTCAACGGCACCACGTTCCATCGCGTCATCCCCGGTTTCATGATCCAGGGCGGCGACCGCGCCGGCGATGGTACTGGTGATCCCGGCTACTTCTTTCAGGATGAGATCGACCCTTCCCTCACCTTCGATACGCCTGGACTGCTGGCCATGGCAAACGCCGGCGCGGGTCCATCCGGCGGCGGCACCAATGGCAGCCAGTTCTTCATCACCGAAGTCCCCGTTCCTCAACTCAACGGCAAGCACACAATCTTCGGCCAATGTGATGCACACACCACCCTGCTCGTCGCCTCTATCGCGCGCGTCGAACGCAGCGCCAACGACAAACCGATCACTCCGGTCGTTATAAGCCGGATCACAATCGTGCGCGAAGGCCAACCCATGCCACCTGTGCCCGTAGCGCCGCCCTCAACGCAGACCACGCCAGCATCAGCCGCTCCACAACCAAAATAGTCACTGTCTGCGCAACTCCAGACCTTCAAATTTCATCAACCAGCAAGGAGAAATCTGACATGCCTACGAAACCCGGCACTTACGCTACCTTCAAAACAAATCAAGGCACCATCGTCTGTGAGCTGTTCGAGAAGGATGCACCCGAAACGGTCGCCAACTTCATCGGCCTCGCCGAAGGCACCAAGGACTGGAACAGCCGTAGCAAGAAGGGACCGAAGCTTTACGACGGCACCATCTTCCATCGTGTCATCCCCGAGTTCATGATCCAAGGCGGCGACCCCGAAGGCTCCGGCATGGGGGGCCCTGGCTACAAATTCGCCGACGAAACCAAGGGCTCAAAACATGGCTTCCAGGAGAAGGGCAAACTCGCCATGGCCAACGCCGGGCCCAACACCAATGGCAGTCAGTTCTTCATCACTGTAGCCCCCACCACATGGCTGACTGGCAAGCACACCATCTTCGGCGAAGTCGTGGAAGGCTACGAAATCGCAGAAAAAATCTCCAAAGTCAGCAAGGACGGTATGGACCGCCCCAAAACCCCGGTCGTCCTTGAATCCGTTACCATCGAACGCGTCGCATGAAAAATGTCATCATCGCGATAAATGCCGCCGTACACGAGCAACAAGCAAAGACCCACTCGTAACGAGTGGGTCTTTGATCATAACGGAGGGTAGTATGAACCATGGAGTGTAGGAAGTGGCTCATGCTGCCACTGGTTATCTTCCTCAAATCACTCAGCTTCTGCGAAAAGGCTTCGCACGGTGCAGCCGGCGGAGATTGGTAAAACCACTTCTGCGAGCAACGACTCCGCTCCACATCACATCAAAATGATCCTGAAGAAAGTTTGAACATCCTTGGTTTTCTCACATGTTGCGAAGATGATTCGCAGCTCTTGAAAATAAAAGCTCGCGTGGAATAGAATCGTCTCCTCCCAGGGTCCCATCCAAATCGTCGCACGAAATCGCAGTCCGGTTGGGGGGCTCGAATGCTTTCTCATTCCGTTTTATTTGGGAACAATCAGTCAGAAGTTCAGTTCATTGGCGACCTCGCGAATCTCTGCAAACTCCATAAGATTCATTGCGGCGATCCGAAAGATCTCGCCCACCTTGGCAAAGATCTGCAGTCGAATGAAAACTTTCGAATGGATCTCTTCGCCCTCTGCACTGCAATCAGTCACATGTCCGAGACTGATCTTTCCGCAGAAAAACTGCTCTACCTTGTTGTCTGTGCATTTGGCGGTTCCAAGACCTCCCTCCGTGATGCCACCATCGACCTTCCTCAAGATGCCATGGCCGCATTTCTCGATGGTTACGAAACATGGTCCAAGCGCGATCCAGATCTTGAAGAGAAACCCAGGCCCGTAGATCCCGAATCTGATCTTCCCCCCCTGCATCCGGTTCGATCCCGGTTTTACGACGCCGCTACTCGCGCCGAGACGAATCCCGAACCGACTGTGGATCGGCCGCACACTCATTCCACCAACGGCGCGTCGTCCCATCATCACATCCCCGGAAATACGCCGCTCGAAGAGCTCACCCTCAGCGAACTCAGAATGTACCTCGAAGATATCGAGAATCGCGTAAATCGAATCGAACCTCGTCTTGAGCGGATCGTTCCGCAAAGACTCACCACCGCCGAACCCGTCGAACCCGTCGAACCCGTCGAACCCAAAACGTTACCTGTCAGCCCGGAGCCCGAAGAACTTCCCTCCGCCGAACTGCCAGCTTCCGAACCAGTAGTCACCGCAGCAACCATCGCGTTGCCAACACACAGCGAATCTGAACTCGTTATAACCTCGTCGCTCTTAACGACCCCTCAGAAAGCTGTCGTCTCGGAGTCAATCCCCTCCGTCTCAGAAGCAGCGCACCTGCGTCGCCTTCGCATGATCAACGCAGTCCTCGCCTTCCTTCTGATCGTCATCTGCGGTTCTGTAGCCATCTTTGCGTGGCGATACCTGCGTTCCCAACCATCCCAGATCGCGACCCAACCGATTCCAAAGTCTGCATCTGCAAACGATTCAGCATCCAAGCCCACCGCTACTAATTCTGACGCCAACGTCATACAGCATGACCATCCTTCCCCCCCGGTTTCGCACGCACCTGCTCCGGTTCATCTTCCTGACAACACCGCCTCCGCGGATCCGCGTAACAATCATTTACCGACATCGCAGGTTCCACGAACCGCAGCGCCAATACCCCTTGCCCCGGTCGATACGATAAAAGCGGAGTCCCCACCGGTCCAGATTCCCGAGGCGCCCGCATCTTCCTACGTCAACAAGCCCATCACCTTTGCACCGGTACCTGATCCACCGGATCACTCTCCGGCAAGCGCTCCGCATTCGTCATCGCTCGCTGACGCCCACCCTCCGGTCGCGACTCCTCCTTCCCGGCCGGTTAATACGCCGGCGCCATCGCCCGTCGTGCAATCGGCAAAGCCAGCGAACCTCATCGTCTCCGTGCCTCCAGCCATGATCATGACCTATGCCGTGTCAACTCCCAAGCCTACCTATCCCCTTTATAGGCATCTGGCGATGGACACCACAATCGACGTAGAAGCCACGATCTCCAAAGACGGCAAGATAATAAATGCCCGAGCCCTCAATGGTGCCCTGGATGTCCAAAACTCAGTCGTCAAGGCAGTTCAAACTTGGCGCTTCAGACCCTACATCCTCAACGGAGATCCGGTCGTGGTCTCTACAACTTTCAAATTCGTTTTTAAGGCCCCTTAAACCTTGCTGAGCACACAAATCCAGCTGAAAAAACAAAGCCCGCTCAAAAAGCGGGCTTCGTAATGCTTGATCCGTTAAATCCGACGCTAAACCTTAAGCCATCCCGATCACAGTACAAAGCTCTTTCACAGCATCGGCGCTCTTATTCAGCGCTGCCTGCTCTTCGGGAGTTAGTTGGATCTGGATAATTTGCTCGAGCCCCTTCGCTCCGAGCTTGCATGGCACGCCGACATACAGCCCCGAGATCCCATATTCACCCTGCAGATAAGCCGCGCAAGGCAGAATCTTCTTCTTATCTTTCAGAACCGCCTCGACCATCTCAACAGCCGCGGCGGACGGAGCATAGTAAGCAGATCCTGTCTTCAGGTACTTTACAATCTCTGCGCCGCCGTTGGCCGTACGAGTCTCCAGTTCCTTCAACCGAGCAGGCTCAATCAGCTCCGTAATCGGAATCCCTGCCACAGTCGAATACCGCGACAGCGGCACCATCGTATCGCCATGGCCACCGAGCACAAACGCCGTTACATTCTCCACTGAAACATTGAGCTCCTCGGCAATAAAAGTTCGAAACCGAGCTGAATCCAGCACACCCGCCATACCGATCACGCGCTCACGCGGCAATCCGAGCTTCTTGAACGCAGTCTGCGCCATCGCATCGAGTGGATTCGAGACGATAATGAAGATCGCGTTCGGCGATGCCGCCAGTGCCTTGCTCGCAACGTCGCTCATAATTCCAAAATTCGTGTTCAGCAGGTCATCGCGACTCATGCCCGGCTTACGGGCAATTCCCGCCGTAATTACCACGATGTCGGAGTTCGCAGTATCCGCATAGTCGTTCGTTCCAATCACCGAGACATCGCGCTTCTCGATCGGCATCGCCTCCAACAGATCCAGACCCTTGCCCTGGGGTACGCCCTCAACCACATCGATCAACACAACATCGGCAAGCTCCTTCGCCGCAATCCAGTGGGCTGCGGTCGCCCCAACATTTCCCGCACCAACAATCGTTACCTTCTTCCGCATCATCTGCTCCATTTCTCTTTTACTTGTATTCCGCAGCGCAGCAGAGGAAATGCTACTCCCCCACAATCACTACATATTCTCAATCATCCGCGTAGCAAACTCGCTCGTCTTCACCTTCGTCGCGCCCTGCATACCGCGCTCGAAGTCATACGTTACATACTTCTGCCCAATCGTCTTCTCCATCGAGCTTTCAATCAGACGAGCAGCCTCACTCCAGCCGAGAAAATCAAACAGCATCACACCCGATAGCATCACTGATCCCGGATTGATGACATCCTTGTCCGCATACTTCGGAGCCGTCCCATGCGTCGCCTCGAACACAGCATATCCATCGCCAATGTTTCCGCCAGGAGCAATGCCCAGCCCGCCAACCTGCGCCGCAGCTGCATCTGAAATATAGTCGCCATTCAGATTCGTCGTCGCCAGCACGCTGTAATCCTCAGGCCGCAAGATAATCTGCTGAAAGATCGAGTCCGCAATGCGGTCATTCACCAGAATCTTCTTCTTCCACTGGCCATTCCCATGCGACTTGCCAATCGAAGCTACAACACTCTTCACCTCAGCAACAACCTCGGCCGCAAACTCCTTCGAAGCAAACTCAATCCCCGGCTCAATCAACGCCGCATTCTGCTCCGGCGTCAGATTCGGATTCGTCTCCAGATTCCCAAGAATCCAGCTCTCTCGCTCCGTCACCGTCTGATCGCGAAACTCCTGCGAAGCAACCTCATACCCCCATTCGCGAAACGCGCCCTCAGTGAACTTCTGAATATTTCCCTTGTGCACCAGGGTTACGGTCTTTCGCCCGTTGTCCAGCGCATACTGAATCGCAGCGCGCACCAGTCGCTTCGATCCCGTAATCGAGATCGGCTTCACACCAACACCCGAGTCCAGCCGAACCTTCTTCTTCCCGCCCTTCAGCATCTCGTCATTCACAAACGAGATAAACTTCGCGGCCTCAGGCGTCCCCTCACGGAACTCGATACCGGCATAGATATCCTCCGTGTTCTCGCGGAAGATCACCACATCCAGCTTCTCCGGATGCTTCACCGGGCTCGGCACACCCGCGTAGTACTTCACCGGGCGCACGCACTGATAGAGATCCATCAACTGCCGCAATGCCACATTCAATGACCGAATCCCGCCACCCACCGGCGTCGTCAGCGGCCCTTTGATCGACACACGAAAATCCACCGTCGCCTTCACCGTGTCATCCGGCAACCAGTTCTGCGTCTGCCGATAAGCCTTCTCACCAGCCAACACCTCGAACCACCTCACCGCACGCTTGCCGCCGTACGCCTTCTCCACCGCCGCATCGAACACCCGCTGCGAAGCTTTCCAGATATCGCGCCCCGTTCCATCACCTTCGATGAAAGGAATAATCGGGTTATTCGGCACTGTGTAGTTGCCGTCTTTGTATTCAATGGCCTGCCCATCCGTGGGCACCGCGATTCCGTTGTAGCTTGCCTGCATCGATGTCGACTCCGAACAAAGGTATGTTCGAAGGCTACCACTCGTGCAAGACCACCGGCAACGATGCGCGCCCACTCGTGCGCTTATCGAACCGGACAATAACCACCTCTAAATCACGCGAAGCCATCTGACCACTTAAACCGTCATAATGATCGAAAGCCGTCATCGGAAGGCACCATGGCGAAGCGCACTCTCAATCGAAAGCAATTGATCATCGCAACGGCATACTTGGCGGTCGCAATTCCCGTCCTCGCGCAAACTGATCCGACGCCACACTCTTCCTCGGTGCCTGAAACGAACTCAAGCTTCGATCTTCACCGCGATCCAGGAGCAACTAGGACTTAAGCTGGAATCGACCCAAGGCCCGGTCGAGGTCCTCATAATCGAACACATCGAACGACCATCTGAAAATTAGCAGGTGAAACGAAAAGGCCGCCATATGGGGACGCGTTCTCCTTCGGCCCGCTCAACCCTGACGGTCCAGCGCGGGGAGAATGATGTCACTAGTGACGCCGCCGCAGTTCCCTCCCTGGACCTGAATGATGCCTGTCGCAATATGGCCTTCCGTAACGTCGGTCAGCGGTCCAAGAACGGTAAGCGTAGAGCCGTCATCCATTAGAAATCTTGCACTAACCATATTGCCGACGACACTACTCGCAGGCGTGGTCTGCGTCGCGCCCGAACTGAAACAGGGAGATCCCTGTACCTTGATATTGCCAGTGAGCAAAGTGTTGCTGAAATAGTTTGAAGCCGCTCCGTTCCCCGGACTCGTCACTCTGCCGCCTTGCTGCAGCGTCACTTGAACTGTGACCGGCATCGCCTTCGGGACTCCAGTCGAGACAACCAGTGTGGTCCCGGTTCCAACATAGACTCCGCTCACCAATGGGAACGACGTCGCTGTGAATGTTCCTGAAAGATTCGTATCGCAGGCCGGCGCGAGTGGGCCGCCGAAAGACGCCGCGTAACTGCCAGACCAGGGCTCTCCGCTTTTCTTTGGAGCCGTTCCCTTAATTGATAGCGTGTTCGGAGTCGCGGTAAAGCTGCCATCCGCAGCAAGAATCCCGGAGGCCACGCCCGCAAATGTGAACGACGCCTGAACGTTGTCGCAGTAATTACTACCAGAAGCTCCCGCTATCACTTGGTCGCCGATCACATCGAAGGTCATGGCAAGTCTGACCCCAGCCGACGGAGGAGAAGAAGGAGGAAACGAAATCCCATTCGTCGGCATCGGCCCTACAAGAAGCCAATTTCCCGCCAATGGGCTTACAGCAACCGGGGTAGTTCCTCCACCGCAACCACAAAGCAACAAACTAATTCCACAAACCGTGAAACTCAACAAGGCCCAGGTCTTCATATCGCTAAAAACTCTAGCATGCCCGATGATCATTTCTATTAACCCATTGAACCAGACTCCCGTTCTTCACGTAGTACGCTAACCGCAGTCAATCTTCGCTGTCCAAGCCATAACCTGGAGACGCCTCGATGATCCGCACAACCGCTACCGCCTGCCTCCTCGCGCTCGCCACCCTCTCCGCAACCGCCCAGTCCCCGCAATTCACCGGCAACTGGATCGTCACAGCCGACCTCTTCAGCACTCCCATCTACGCCCGCTTCACGCTCGACCAGAAGGGCGACAAACTTACTGGAAACTTCAACGGCGACAAACTCGAAGGCACGGTCACCGGCAATTCGATCCATTTCGTCTCCAAAGACGACGAGGGCGGCTCCGACACAGTCCAGGGCACGCTCCAGAACGGCATCCTCACCGGCGACTACACAGAGATCGATGGCAGCAATCCATCCCGCCCCGAACACCACACCTTCACCGCCGTCCTGGCCGCCCCGCTCCAGCACACCTCACAGCGCCACGACTTCACACCCACCGTCTTCTATCGCCAGTTTTCACCGTTTTATAAACCGGTTCTCACCGTTAACCCGGGCGACACTATCCACACCACAACCGTCGACGCCGGAGGCACCGACGAACAAGGTGTCCGTCGCGTCCTGGGCGGCAACCCCGAGACCGGCCCCTTCTATATTCAAGGCGCACAGCCCGGAGACACACTCGTCGTCCACCTCGTTCACCTCAAACTCAACCGCGACTACGCCATCAGCGATGACAACCTCGTCGGCCGCGCGCTCGGTCCCAACCTCGCCGTCAAGATGAAAGATACTGGCAAGACAATCCGCTGGCATCTCGACCTCGCCAAAGGCCTCGCCTCACCCGAAAAACCCGGCGAACACATGCGCTCCTTTACGATCCCCGTCCACCCAATGCTAGGCTGCATCGCAACCGCAACCGGCCCCGCCAACGCGCCTCCCGGCAGCGGAGATTCCGGCGGTTTCGGCGGGAATATGGACTTCAACGAAAACGCAGAAGGAGCCACCATCTATCTTCCCGTCTCCAATCCCGGCGCGCTGCTCTACGTGGGCGACGGCCACGCCCTCCAGGGCGACGGCGAGCTCAACGGCAACGCTCTCGAGACCTCGATGGATGTCGAGTTCACCGTCGACGTCCTCCCCGGTAAGCGCATCGGCGGCCGCCGCGTCGAAACCCCCACTGACCTCATCGCCATGGGCCTCGCTGGCTCACTCGACGACGCTATCAAGGAAGCCACCAGCAACATGGCCTCTTGGCTCGAACAGGACTACAAACTCACCCCAACCGAGATCGCCCAGTTCCTTGGCGTGGCCTCGGAGTACCACATCAGCGAAGTCGCCGACCGCAACGCGGGCATCGTCCTCAAAATAGCGAAATCCAAACTCAGCACACTCACACCGGCAGCAAAATAACGCGGCAGCGGGCGAAAACGGTTAAACAGGCCATCTTGCACGAATGTGTTCCCGTGCGACTGTTCGATAAGCCCTTTTCTCAGTGCCGCTAAGGTGTGGCGGGAAGCAAGGAAAGGTAGCGCACCAGATCATCCAGGTCTTTCCCAGTGATTTTTTTTTCATAGGAAAGCGTCGGGATGGTACCGCCCGGGTCGGATGTTGGATGGTGAACGATAGCTTCTCGTATCTCGTCTGCCGTGTGTCGCGTTCCCGCTCCACTCAACGAAGGCCCCGTGCGCGCTCCTTGTTGTTCGATTCGATGGCATGTAAGACAACCGTTCTCGGCAATAATGCGTTTTACCCGTTCGATATCGGCGGGATTGAGCGTAGCGGCGCCGTCTGAGGTCGGAGGAGGTGTTGTCGATTGTTTCGCATCAGCCGCACCATGTTTTTCCAAGGCATAGTACTTATCCAGGTAGAGAACGACGTTGTCCAGATCCTCCTTCGTGCCGTCCGTACCGCGGGCCGCCATCTCGTCGACACTCTTTCTCCAATCCTCCGGAGTCTTCTTGACTGCGATAACCATATCGGCGCGATGGCAAGCGGTGCAGTTATGGATAAACTCAGCTTTGCCTTTGCCGTCCGGCAGAGCCTGGCCAAAGGCCCGATTGGAAAAGGAGAGCCCGCACAGGAACGCGCAGGCTACTCCGAATACGAGTTTGGTCTTCTGGTCCATAATCGTCGTCGCTCTTCCAGTTTGATGCTTTACTTCGTCGTCAGGCGGACGAGACGGCCCGGCTTTGCGTCTTCGATCATCCATAGTGCTCCATCCGGAGCAACCTCCACGTCGCGGACTCGAAAGCCGACGTCCCAACGCTCCGCCACCTGCGCTCCTCCCTTGCTGTCGAAGGTCACGCGCAAGAGCATCTTCGATATCAGGCCGCTGATCAAGGCCGAGCCGTTCCACTGGGGAAACATAGCGCCTTTGTAAAACATCAGGTTGCCAGGGGCGATGACCGGGAGCCAGTAGATCACTGGCTTGGCCAGGTCAGGACGTGTGTCCGGATTGGGAATCGGCACGCCGTTGTAGTTTTTTCCGTACGAAACCAGAGGCCAACCATAATTTTTGGTGGGCTCAATCAGGTTCAACTCATCGCCGCCGCGTGGGCCATGTTCAAGCTCCCACAGCCGGCCATCCGGCGCAAAAGCCAACCCATAAGGAGTGCGGAGTCCGCTGACCCACGTCTCCGATGGCGTCAGGTTCGGTCCGGGAAAGGTATACGTCCTTACGACCGGGGCAGTCTTTGCAGCTTCCGTATCGGAGGGCGGGTCGATGATAGGCACCGTGGCCGAGCCTGTCTTGCCTGCCATCGGATTTCCCGGAGCCGGCTTACCATCCAGCGTTAGCCGCAGAATCTTGCCGAGCGGCTGATTTGGGTCCTGTGCCGGCGTCATGCGCTGTCTGTCACCAACCGAGAGGAAGAGATATTTGTTGTCAGGAGAAAAAGCAACCTCCGCGCCGAACTGCCCGCCTTCACCCCTCGCACCGTCGCGCCAGATGACCTTAAGTCCCTCAAGGCTCGCCGTGTCTTTGTCGATCTTCAGCTGGGCCCGCGCAAGCGCGAGACTCGAACCACCGGGCTCACCCGGTTCGGAATAAGTGAGGTAGACAAAGTGGTCTTTGGCATAATGCGGCGAGAGAAAGACACCAAGCATACCACCCTGCCCTCTCCACAGAACCGTTGGGGAATTCGCAACCGGTGTCTTTGCCCCTTGTTGCGTCACCAGCTGCAGCCCGCCGACCTTCTCCGTGATGAGCATGCATCCGTCGGGCAGGAAAGCAATCTTCCACGGCAGATTCAATGTCGTGACCTGGGTCACAGTAAACGGCAGGTTCGGATCAGACTTCTGCTCACCTGCGTTCGTCTGTGCAGATGCGCCTCTCGCGGCTATCGCCAGGAACAGCCCCGCGGTCACCAAATGCTTCATCATGTTCTCCTCTTATTAATAGAGTAATTTCGACTTCGGACGGTCTTTTACGGAGACGGCTTTGATCGCAATTCAGTCTCAGAGTATTGCGCCTCGCGTTCGTGGGATTGGTAACGGGGGACGCGTATCTCGTTACTTATCCAAAATCGGCATCGTACAAATTCACAAAAGCATTCTCTTTCAACCCCAATTAAGCCCCTGACAAAATGGAGCCGCCAAGGACTAACCCCGGCGGCCCATTTGAATGAAAAATCAGTTACAGCTAAAACTGATTCCACAAAAGCTGGTTATAAACATCGTGGTGGAACTGCACCTCAGGCGCCTTCACAATCGTGCCAAGCAATCGCGCACAACGATCCGCCGAGGCCTGTTTCAGGTCGGCATAACGGCCTTTCACGTCAGCGCCTAGCAGTGCCGTTGTCCACTCAGCTCCACGGAAATTCTCAATCGCTGTATAAATGTTGTCCGGCAGATATCGCTCCGCCTGTCGCAGATTCTTGATCCGCGCCGTTTCACCGTGCAGACCACTCTTGAAGATCGAGTACATCACCAAATATGGATTCGCATCGGGTGCAACCGACCGTACCTCAACGCGAGCCGACTTCTCATTCCCAATCGGGATCCGGATCATCGATCCGCGATCAACCGCTGAAGCCTTGATTTGGTTCGGAGCTTCGAAGTGAGGATCGAGCCGCCGGTACGCGTTCACGCTCGCATTCAGCAGCAGGCAGATATCGTTGCCATGGGTCAAAATCCGGTCTGTGAACTGCCACGCCAGCCTCGAAATCTTCTCCTCACCCTTCGGGTCCCAGAACAGATTCTTACCGCCCTTGGTAATCGAGACGTTCGTGTGCATGCCGCTTCCATTCACACCAACCACCGGCTTTGGCAGAAAGCTCGCTGTCATGCCCATCTGCGTCGCCACCTGACGGCAGATCAGCTTGTACAACTGAATCTGATCCGCAGCCGCAACCACCTCGCCATACGAGTAGTTGATCTCGAACTGCGAAGGTGCAACTTCGGGATGGTCCTTCTCATTCTCAAATCCCATCGCGCGCTGCACCTCAGCCGTCGTGTCGATAAACTCACGCAGCGGGTCGCCCGGTAGCGAGTGGTAATAGCCGCCCTTGTTCACATATTCGAAGCTACCCGTCTCGTGATACTTGCGCTCCGCGTCGATGCCCTCAAACAGGAACCCTTCTATCTCGTTCGCTGCATTCAACGTGTAGCCCTGTTTGTCGAACAGTTCCTGCGAGAATTTCTTGAGCACGCCACGAATATCCGCGCTATACGTCGAGCCGTTCTTATCGATTACCTCGCCGAAGACCATCACCTTACCTGGTCCAAACACATCCGCCGGAGCCCAATAAAACGCGCTCCAGTCGATCCCCAAGCGCAGGTCGCTCTCCCGCTGCGCAGTAAATCCACGAATCGACGAGCCGTCGAACGTCAGGTTGTCATAGCTCTTCACCAGAAACTTCTTATCGTAGTCCAGCATGTGCAACCGGCCTTCGAGATCACTGAACAGCACCGTCACCGCCTTGATGCGGCGCTCATCGGTCAGGTACTTCAGCCGTTCTTCCTGAATTACGTCCAGCGAAACACGCTTTTTACGCTGTTCCTTCGCCGCTAGGTTCAGGTCCTCAAGTTCACCATAGGAAAGTTCCAGAAACTCACGAAGCTCGCTCAAAATAACACTCCTTCTGCAATGAAATACACGTCTACCGCAACAACCGGGGTAAAGTTTTCAGGTGAATGGAAGAGAGCGTACCGGACGCTAATCAGGCCGCCGTTGCAACTTAAACGTAACAGAAAATTCAACGGCAAAAAAGCGATCTGTGCCAAAATCGAAGACAATCAGCCGGTCGTCCGTTCCTCCCGGCCTGAATCATGCACCATTCCCACCCCATCTAAACCCTTATCAGCCGACCCTCTCGGCCCAAAGGAAATCCAGATGCAATACAAAACCCTTGGCGACACCGGCCTTCTAGTCTCAACGCTTTGTTTTGGCACAATGACGTTCCACGGTGGCACCGGCCTCTTCCGGGCCATCGGCGCCGTTGATCAGGCCGGAGCCGACCAACTCATCAAGGCCTCAATCGACGCAGGCATCAACTTCTTCGACACGGCCGATGTCTACTCCGAAGGCGAAAGCGAAAAGGCCCTCGGCCAGTCCCTCAAAAATCTCAACATCGCCCGCAAAGACGTCATCATCGCCACCAAAGTCTACGGCCGCGTTGGTCAGGGCCGAAACGACGTCGGCGCATCCCGCGGGCACATCATGGACGCCATCGATGCCAGCCTCCGCCGCCTCCAGACCGACCATATCGACCTCTACCAAATCCACGGTAACGATTCCATTACGCCCATCGAAGAAACACTTCGCGCACTCGACACTCTCGTCCAGAACGGCAAAGTCCGCTACATCGGTGTCTCCAACTGGCTCAGTTGGAAGATCGCCAAAGCCCTCGGCATCTCGCAGTTCAAAAACCTAGCCCGCTTCGACACCCTTCAGGCCTACTACTCTATCGCTGGCCGCGACCTCGAGCGCGACATCGTCCCCTTCCTCGAAGCTGAAAAGACCGGTCTGCTCGTCTGGAGCCCACTCGCAGGCGGTCTCCTCTCCGGCAAATTCTCCCGCGAAAACCAGAAACCCGCCGACTCCCGCCGCTCCGACTTCGACTTCCCCACCGTCGACAAGGAGCGCACCTGGCGGATCCTTGACGTAATGACGCCGATCGCCAAAGCCCACAACTGCACTGCCGCCCGCGTCGCTCTCGCCTACGTTCTTGCCAAACCCTTCGTCACCTCTGTGATTATTGGTGCAAAACGCCTCGACCAGCTCGAAGACAATATCGCTGCCGTCGACCTCATCCTCACCGACGACGAACTCAAACAACTCGACGAAGTCAGCGCACTTCCCCCTGAGTATCCCGGCTGGATGCTTCCTTTCCAGAGCGCCAACCGTATCGAACCCATTGCCCGCACTGTTCCACGCATGTCTGACACGAAGTAGCCGAGCCGGTAGCCCATCCTTTGCGGTCTCATTGCAAAGGATGGAGTATTCGGGCCACAGGGGAGTATTTTGTGCGGCAAGGACTCTCGAGAAGAGGCCAATTTCCTCAACCGGCCGGAAAATCATGATGATAGGATTCGACGAAAGCCTTCATTTCAAGGAGTTCGCCATGCGAAGGGCCATCGCCTGTCTTACATTGTTTGCAAGTAGCGCCTACGCGGTCAACACCGGGGATGTTTCGCTGCGCGGCTACACCACCGAACATGCCGCTGCCGAAGTGCAGTGGGAGCAGAAGTTTCGTGAGATCCCCGACCCGGCGAAGGTGCGCGAGAACATGCGCCGCATGTCGGCGCGGCCACATCATGTGGGTTCTCCTTACGACAAGGACAACGCCGAATGGCTGGTGGCTCAGCTCAAATCCTATGGCCTGGATGCAAAGATCGAAGAGTTTGAAGCACTTTTTCCGACACCTAAGTCGCGCAAGCTGGAGTTGCTCGGCCCGGAGAAGTTTGAAGCGACTCTCGATGAGCCGGTCGTCAAGGTGGACCCGACTTCAGACCAGAAGAAGGAGCAGCTTCCGACCTACAACGCTTATTCACGCGATGGTGATGTCACCGCGCCGCTTGTTTATGTTAACTATGGCGCACCCTCAGACTATGAAGAGCTGGACGCAATGGGTGTCTCGGTAAAGGGTGCGATCGTGATCGCGCGCTATGGCCAGACATGGCGCGGCATCAAGCCAAAGGTCGCAGCCGAGCATGGTGCCGTGGGCTGCATTATTTACTCAGATCCGCGCGATGATGGCTATTTCCGTGGCGATACTTACCCGGACGGCCCGATGCGGCCTGCAGAAGGTGCGCAGCGCGGCAGTGTCATGGACATGCCTGTGTACCCGGGCGATCCCCAAACTCCGGGCGTCGGCGCTGTGGCTGGAACCAAGTTGATTCCGCTTGACCAGGTCCAGACCATCACAAAGATTCCGGTGCTACCGATCTCCTACGCCGATGCCACGCCGTTTTTGAAGGCGTTGCGCGGCGAACTGGTACCGGAAAGCTGGCGGGGCGGTCTTCCGTTCGCCTACAAAGTCGGCCCCAGCACGGCTGTGGCGCACCTTGCCGTCAGCTTCAATTGGGACCGCAAGCCGCTCTACGACGTGATCGCAACGATTCCTGGCTCGACACTCCCGGATCAGTGGGTCATTCGTGGCAACCATCATGACGCATGGGTCAACGGCGCGGGTGATCCTCTCTCCGGCGCAAGCGCAGAACTCGAAGAAGCACGCGGCTTCGGCGAATTGCTGAAGCAGGGTTGGCATCCGCAGCGCACGATCATCTACGCCTTCTGGGACGGCGAAGAGCCTGCGCTCTTGGGCTCAACGGAGTGGGTGGAGGCGCATGCTTCTGAACTCACTGCTCATGCCGTCGCCTACTTTAACTCAGACGGCAACAGCCGCGGATATTTCCGTGCTGAAGGTTCGAGCGAACTGGAGAACTTCATCAACAGTGTCACTAAGGATATCGAAGATCCGGAGACGAAGATGCCGGTGTGGAAGCGACAGCGGCTGGTAGGAATCTCTCGTGCGACTCCCGACGTTCGCGCCGAACTTCGCAATCGTCCCGACATTCGCATGGAAGCGCTTGGTTCCGGCTCCGACTATACGGCGTTCATCCATCATCTAGGAATCGCCAGCATCAATCTTGGCTATGGTGGTGAAGATCAGGGCGGAGGTCAGTATCACTCGGTCTATGACGATTTCTATTGGTATACGCACTTCCAGGACACTGATTTCGTCTACGGCAAGGCGCTGGCGCAGACGGCCGGAACGATGATGATGCGCATGGCCGATGCCGACGTCATTCCCTTCCAGTTTGGCGATATGGCCGATACGCTCCGTACCTACGTTGCCAGCACAAAGAAACTAACCGACACGATGCGCGCCGAGATCAAGGAGCGAAATACCGAGATCGCCGACGGAGTCTATAAAGCACTCGAGGATCCCAAGAAGAAGCGG
>Ga0206901_1022_pt1 | contig 38629 bp, 40 predicted proteins | sample Alteio_BWOrgHeat_47_FD_152936 | JGI IMG/M metagenome (GOLD analysis project Ga0206901, IMG submission 152936) | Enriched cells from forest soil in Barre Woods Harvard Forest LTER site, Petersham, Massachusetts, United States -... | ecosystem: Environmental > Terrestrial > Soil > Temperate forest >...
GAGCGTGGGAATAAAAAGGGAGCCTGCCAGTTTTATGCGGTGGCAATCAAAAACAAATGGAGCTGATATGAACCGGTTCAAAGAAGACAAAGTAGTGCAGGAGGGCCAGGACGCTGCGCAGGCCGCAGGTGATGGCATCGACCGGCGGAATTTTCTGGGATGCATGGCGTGGGCGGGACAGGGCTGCTGTGGTCGATGGTGGGCGGCGTGCCGGCTTCATAGCTGCTGGCGGAGACGATGAAGGGCGCTGCTCCTACGGCCGGGAAGGTCGAAGACTTTTCCTTTGTGCAGATCAGCGATTGCCACATCGGATTCACCAAGGGCGCGAACCCGGATGTGACCGGCACGCTGAAGAAGGCGATCGACCGGGCCAATTTGGTTCCTACGGGCATGAAGGCGCCGGATTTCATGATCCACACCGGAGACATTACGCAGAACTTGAAAGCAGTGGAGTTCGATACGGCGGCGGAGGTGATCAAGGGCTTCAAGCGCGACGTGTTCTACGTTCCCGGTGAGCACGATTTTATCGACGACGGCGAGCAGTACAAGCAACGCTTCGGAAAAGGCACGATGGGCAACGGATGGCACAGCGACAACCACAAGGGCGTTCACTTTATCGGTCTGAACAACTGCGTGCAGGTGGATGCAATGGGGAACATGGGTGAAGACCAGTTGAAGTGGTTGAAGGCTGACCTGGCAGGCCAGAGCCATTCGACGCCGATCGGGGTCTTCGCGCATATTCCGCTGTGGATGGTGTATGAGAAGTGGGGCTGGGGGACGAAGGACGGCCAGCAGGCGCTCGCGATGCTGAAGCCGTTTGGCTCGGTGACGGTGTTGAACGGACACATTCATCAGGTGATGCAGAAGGTTGAGGGCAATGTTGCCTTCCACACAGCGATGGCGACAGCGTTTCCGCAGCCTGCACCGGGAGCTGCGCCGAATCCAGGGCCGATGGTGGTTCCGGCGGGCAAGCTGGAGAGCGTGCTGGGAGTGACCAACGTCAAGGTTGTTCGTAGACACAATCATCTAGCTGTCGTCGATTCGAAGCTGGCGGAGAGTGTCTAATGCGTCCTTGGATTGCAGCCGCAATCACCGTGGCCGCGGTAGTGAGCTTTGGGTATGTGCATCCGTTTGGGAATCCGCGTGCCGAGCCTGCGGAGGGACTCGGCACGCTGCTGCGGGGCGCGAACATGCCGGCGAATGCGAAGGCTGTGCTGGTGCAGAAGTGCGCGGACTGCCACTCGAATGAGACGTGATGGCCGGTTTATGCGCGGATCGCTCCGGGGTCGTGGCTGATTGAACGAGATATCGTCGAGGCGCGCAAGAAGATGGACCTGTCGCGATGGGAGCAGATGCCGTTGGAGACACAGAAGTGATCGCGGCGAAGATTGTTCAGGAAGCGAGGAGTGGGGATATGCCTCCGCTGCAGTACCGATTGCTGCACTGGGATGCGAAGCTTTCGAAGGGCGATGTGGAGACACTTTCGATGCTGAGCAAGAGTGCAGGTGGCAGCGGGGCGGCGTTGGCTGGAGATGGTGATGCTGTGCACCCGTAAGGCTGGAGTGTACGGCAGGAAGGCTGGGAGTGTTGCCGAATTTACTTATTCCACTGACTTGAAGAACCTGGGCGCGACTTGGAACGATGCGACGCTGGAGAAATGGTTGAGTGATCCGGACATGGTGGTGAAGGATAACAACATGAGCTTTAGTGTTCCAAAAGCCGATGAGCGGCGCGACTTGATTGCTTATCTAAAGCAGCAAAGGACGAATTGAATCGCGAGGAGATCAGATGTCAGACTGGTTGAGCAATGTTCTTGGCGACGATTTGATAACTGTCTACGAAGGCCTCTATTTTACGGAGGACGCTCTCATTTGGCTGCGGGAGAAACGTCGCACCTTTGCCGAGTTGCGCGCGGAGGAGATCGATTGGTTGCGCTGGATGGCTGCCACCGTCCGCGACGAGGACATATTGAAGAATCTATCTGAGGATCCTGATACCGATGTCCGCATGTGGGTGGCGTGTAACCCCGTGACTCCTGAACCGACTCTCGAGAAGCTCGCCGAAGATCCAATTGCTTTCGTCCGCAGAGGAGTTGCCCAAAATAGAAGCACACCGATCCCTCTACTAATGAGACTGAACGATGACGCCGACGTTATGGTCCGAATTCTAGTCTCCCGGAACCGCAAACATAGGGTCCATCTACGCGGTTCGTCGCACTAGCGTCTTGTTCCGAGGGCCCGCAACTCTGCAACATTCAAGTTGGCGCAGGCGGGTTAGTAATAAGTTGTCATCCAACTTACGGGACAAGCTGCCCCCTGAAATTGCGCTGGAGCTGGCCCACAACCCTTGGTCGCGAAACGGTGGATGCCATCAAAATGTAAGAGTAGAGCGTTCTTAGTGGTTCCGGCCTTGCGGTCTCGCCAAGGCCCATAAGTCCCGGTGAAGACGAAGGTCGGTCTCGCGGCCGATCAGACCCTACGTGGAGATTGAAGGTGAGCTATTCAGAGCGGATGCCGTGTCATATCCACTTTCAAAGGCATTTCATTTTGACGGGAACTGTGAAGAATGAGGGCGGAATAATTTTGAAGATACGATAGTGCTGAGAAAAGCATTTCTATTATTGGCGACGCGGCTCCTTGGCTCCATCCGCGAACCGTAGCACCTTGAGTTTATGCTTCTAGAATACCCTCAAGGGTAAAGGCAAGGGCTGCCATTTGCGCAGCCCTTGGTTAGTTGAAGCGCTCCGCTACTGCGCAGTGAAGGTGACCATGACACTTTGCGTAATCGACCCCGAGATTGCATTGACTGTAACCTGCGTCGTGGTGGGTGCGGCGGGCGTTGTACTTGCTGCCGGCTGAGCAGTGGACGCAGAACAGCCAGTAATTGCTGTTGCCGCTACCAGCAGCAGGACAAAGAGCGATCCACCGGCAAGAATCGATCTCCGCTTCAGTCCCGCGAATGAAAGCAGCAGTCCGATTGGGCCGATGAATGCGAAGGTCAGGTGGGTCCGTGGCTGGAGCAAATGGACAGGATGATTACCGGCGGATCGGTTGTAACCGCCCCCGCCCGTTGGCGGGGCTGCTACCGGCGCCACCGATGCAATGGCTACCGCAACCGTGGTCGCGCTCGAGCCCGAAAGCGTGACCGTTGCCGGATTAAAGGTGCAGGCGACCGTGGCGGGTGAACAGGAAAAGGTAACAGGGCCGTTGAACCCATTCGTTGCGGCCAGTGACAGTGTCAGGTTTCCAGCCGCTCCTCCAGTGACATTAAGACTGGTGGAAGACGCTTGCAAGCTGAAGCTGCCCACTCCCGCTGCCGGCGGAGCGACCGCGACGGAGCCGAAGAGACCGCCCTTTTCCCCATTAATGCCTGCCGCAAAGTACAGGGTGTTGGGATCGCCCAAAGTGGTGGTCTGCCCGCTGTTCTGCCCGAAGAATATCTCCCACAGGCCTGGATTCGCGATAGGTGCGCCCGTGCTGGTATTCAACGAGCCGACCAGGGCAAACGTCTTTGGATCGAAGGCGTTGATCACGCCGTCTCCAAAGTTGCCGATTAAGAGGTCGCCACCGAAACTGCCGAAGCCTGCCGGGGCAAGGGCCATTCCCCAGGGCGCGTTCAAAACGCTCTGGCTGACGACTCGCGTCAAGAACGTTCCATTGTTGTCGAACTCATCGACATAACCTAGTCCCGCACCTACATTCTCAAACGTAGTAGTGCTTACCTGAGCATAAGTGACGTAGACGTTTCCACCGATGCTATGAATGCCGAAGGGCGAGTAGCCCGCTGGCAATGTCGCATCGGAAAAGTTACCAGTGAGGGGATGCGGAGCGAAGGTGCTGTCGAAGACATCCACGGTGCCTTGCTTGAAGTTGGCCGCAAGCAGGAACGTTCCGGACGTATTGGTGTTGAGCGCGATGTCGGTGTAAGAGGCCTTGGACGAGTTGTTGACCACCGTAACGGCTTGCGCCCCGCTGGTCGCATTCCAGGCGGCAATCGTACCGTCGAGCGTGCCGAAGAGGAATGTGGCCGATGTGCTACCTGGAATATCGAAGATAGCGTTGTTGCTGTTGTATACCGTACCGCTCGGACTGCCTTGCGCCGATGCGGAAGCAGCTGCAGGTATCGTGACAGGTGGTATCACCGAGCTTCCAGCGGCGGTATCAACTGCCACCGAGCCATTACCAGCCTTATCGATCCAGATGGCCGGACCTACTGAAACGCCCCAGGGATTAATTAGCGTGGGATCGGTTACGAGTGCTGGCACTGTCGCACCGTCCGAAATAATGTTTGTCTGCACAAAGGTGCTGCTGGTCTGCGCCAACGACCCGATAGAGAAAATACCGGAGAGGGCGCAAATTGCAAGGATATGATTGAAGGAAAATGAAGCTCTCCGAAGTGAGGGGGAAGCATCAGGAACATAAGATATAAAGTTGCGTCTCAGCATTAAATAACCTCTGCAGCACAAAACTGAGCGAGCTCTCTGTTATTCACAAATAGAATGTAAAGAGTTTGTCAGTTAGTTTCTCGGCAATCGTTTTCGGAAGGATTCTCGATATCCAGTACGCGGATCACTCTGCCCGCCTCGACGCAATTCCATAACGCAGTGGGGTGGAAGCACCGACCCTCCAGTATGACCTATCGAATCCTTGATTCAGTTGATGTGGTGTTCAGTAGAAGCGACCGCAGCACTTCCGTTTTATGTTTTGTGGATGAGCGTGGGTGAGCTTCCTTTAAGATTGGGCATCGAGTTTGCGGAAAAAAGGCGCTCCGAAGCGCGCCTCTTGCAAAGTTAGTGCAAGTTAGAAAGCGATCTTGGCCCATAGAACCATGTTGCGGCCTGGGTCTTCAGTAGCGTTCTTCCGTTTCAGATAGTTGCCATTGCCGATATCGTTCACAGTCGTGTCAAGTGGCCCGATATTGTTATGGTTTCCGATGTTCTAAACCTCAGCGCAGGATCAGTTGACCTCGGTCCAGGTGGACAGGACAATTCCGAATTCCCTTTTCCAAAGCCAGGTGTGCAATTGAAGGCCGGGGTTCGCAAAGCTGTTGCGGCCAATCTCCTGATGGAGGAACTGATTCGCCGGCCCATAGGGCACTAGCCAGTGAACATTGGATGACAAAACTGGATTCAGAGCGCCGCTTCCGTTGAATGCTGCCACATCATAGTAAACACCAGGAGTACCGCCTACAAAGTGACCATCAATACCTGCAGTGGTGATAGGAGCGCTCACGCTACCAAGAATCTGGCGATCGTTACCTACGATGCCGTCACCATGGTATTAACAGACGTGCTGAAGGTGCTGTAGGGTCCAGACTGGAAGGTCTCGATATCGGACTTGGGTGGTGATAGTGGCGCGATTCAGATTTGTGTCGGTCGTCAGATAGCTGCCATTGTTCAGGTACTGATCCAGCGATGCGACTGGTGGACCACCGATCTCCTGCAACTGTGTATAACCGGCGGCATCCGGCAACTCATTGAAACCTGACGTCTCCTGACCGTACACACGCGAGAGTGACAGGCCGCCGAAGGCGAACAGCTTGTTCTTGATGATGGGGTCACTCGCGGTGAATCCATACTGATGGGCATCCTGGCGCGCCTTGGTTGCCCCGGTTCCGCGTTCCTGACCACCCAGCGCGTTTAAGCCGGAACTCGTATAGCGCTCGAAGGCCTCACCGTGGAATTGATTCCCTCCCGCCTTGGTTACGAGGTTGACGATGCCGCCACCACCGCGACCAAACTCTGCCGAAGACGAGCTCGTCAGCGCTGAAACCGATTCATACACGTCGGGAATGTTAGGTTGGAACGCCTGACCGCCGATCCCCACGTCATTGATCTCCTGGCTGTCGAGAAGAAAGTTGTTGGCGCAAGAACGAGTGCCGTTGACCTGAATATTGATACCGTTGCTGAAACCAGCATTCATGGTGTTGTCGACGATTTGGACGCCTGGAACGGTCGTCGCAAGCTCATACGGGCTAACAGAGAATATCGGCAGCTTCGTGATATCCGTCCTGTTGATCACGCCGGTGAGCTGACCATTCTCAGTATTGATCGACATCGAATCAGCCTCGACGTTCACGGTGTCCACTGTTGTTCCGACCACAAGCTTGATGTCGTAGGACGTCACAAGGGACGGCTCGACGATGACGTCTTTCGCCATGAATCCCTGAAATCCCGGTTGACGCAAGGTTACCGTGTAATTTTCGGGGTCGAGCGCCTCCAGACGATAGCTACCGTCCGACTTGATCTTATTGCTGCGGGTTGCCCCATCCGAGTTTTCCACGACCGTTACGGTTGCGTTTACAACAACGGCGCCCGTGGCATCGCGGGCGGGCCACAAGAATTCCCTTACTCGTCTGCGCTCCGCCTCTGCCACCCAGAAGTGAACTGACAATCAGCGCGCCTACTAGACCTCTTATTTTCTTTCGGTAACCACTCCCTAGGAATTTTGATTAGCAAAAAATGATGCCCTGCGCAGCATAAAACTGGTTCGCAGCCCGTTTATTCTGGTCCGCACAACAAAATTCGAAAAAACAATCTGAGTCGTGCGAATAACAGCGCGGAACTCGGTTTACCTCTGAAGAGGTACTAGTCGTGAAGCGTCCGATCAACAGCACACCAGCTTCAACTCAAGATATTCAGCGACACCATTCACAGGCGAGGCTGTCCCAACGGCTCAAGAGTTCGACGCTAGACAAGGCGTCAGGTCAATCAAAACGCTAATCTTCTGTCTTCGAAAACGCATCGTCAAAAAATAGATGGGAATAAAACTGATGTCGACTGGTTTAGTGCTGTGTGCGTCCCCTGCAGGATTCACCACCGGGATCGTTCTGAAGAGCTAGCCACGTCCGCAAGGAGGTTTCGACTAGCTCTTAGATCACTACAGACGCATCGGAGAAATATGATGGAAAGCGAAGACTGTATCAATGATCGTTTCCTCGTTCACAAGGCGCAACGCGGCAGCCACGCGGCTTTTGAGCAGTTGGTACAAGCCCACGATCAGGCAGTTCTAAGACTCGCGATTCGGATCACTGGGTCGCACAGCGACGCCCAGGATATCTATCAAGAAGCATTTCTAAAGGTTTACACGAGGCTCGAGACTTTCCGGTTTGAGTGTTCGTTCTCTTCCTGGATCTACCGTATTGCCACTAACGTGTGCCTGGACCACTTGCGGAAGAATCGAAAACATAAGAGGAATAGCTCATTGGTGGGGAACAATGAGGGCGGGGAATACAACCTGGCGAACCAAGTGCTGGACGACAGCGCAGCCAACAACCCGGAGCAACAATTGTTCAGCCGAGAGTTGAGAGCGGACATTTTATTCGCTCTGCAAAACCTGACGCCACGTGAACGAATGGTTTTTGAATTGAGGCATTTCCAGGGCCTCAGGCTGCGGGCCCTGGGCGAAATCCTCAATACCTCCGAAGCGTCGATCAAGAACAGCTTGTCCCGAGCAACCAAAAAAATGCGGCTCGAGTTGGCTGTGCACAAGACAAGAAGAAACATTCGATGCAGCAGCGCGAGGATACCGACAATCGAGAGAGGTGCAAGATGCGGTTCGTGATCCCTGTCGTAATCATATCCACCCTGACGTTGACCTGTGCCTACGCTCCTGCCTCGAGCATAGACATGAGTCCGACGGCTCTTGTGGAGCTTCAGACCAAGGCGAACCAAGCCCAGCCCAGAGACAAGTGTTTTCTCTACGCCGAACTCGTCAGCCAGATGACGGACTTAGCCGGCCAGCAGCTCACTTCTGGTGATTCAGGACAGACTTCGGAGACCCTCAAGCGGATCCAACAATATGCAGAGAAGATTCATACGGGTGTTGCCAATGACAGTAGAAAACTGAGAGATGCCGAATTGCTCATGCGGCGCACCACCTTTCGACTCAAAGGCATGCTCAATAAAGCTTCCTATGAGGACCGGCCGACTCTAGAGATGACTCTGAAGCAGCTGAACCAGATTCAGACAGAGCTGATGATGCAGGTCTTCAAAAAATAGAACGCGCCCTGTGAAAAATCAGAAATAGATGAGCGTTCAATAGTTAATGCGACAAGCCAACAACTGCCTCAGCATCACTTCGTACGGATGTGAGTAATTTGAGGTCAATGAGAAACGACTGCAAAAAGCGCGATCGCTGCTGAAGTAGAGCGTTCGATGTCTGGACTCAGATGCGGTTCGTCGTCCGTACTGTAGCCGTTGGTATCATCGCCAACGTAACGGATCGGCACGACCGTTCCTCATCCGTCGGCTTTTCTCAAAACAATAAAGAGATGATCTTTCGATTCACTTAGCAGCCGTCCCGCGCTGCAGAAAACCAAAAACGATCGGTCGGGAGCAACCTCCGGATCGACACCGAGCATGGTGCCGTCGCTGAACGGAAGTAGCTGAGCCTGCTGATAGACGCCATTCGTGTATTGGGAAGAGAACAGACGCTTCCCACCTTCTTGTCGATGGAGACAAAGTAGATCGTGCCGTCGGCAGCAATGCGTGGCTTCCATATAGATTGGCTGGCAAGATTGACCGTACCCGGTAGCCGCGTTGGCTTACTCCAGCCTGAACCGACGCGCCTTTGCTAGGTCTCTTTTATGCGAGACAACGTTGTGGAGTCGAGAGACGCAAGATAGCCTGGCGAATTTACGACGGAAGCCCAATCCGACGCACAAGGTCTTTGAAGCGCGGGTCGGAGCGTATTGGATCAAAGCAGGGCCGCAGCAGGACCCCTGGATTAAATCGCTCTTCATAGCCTTTTTCGAGCCATGTCATGGCTTGGTCCTTGTCGCCCAGGGCGGTATAGACCATGGCAATCTCCGCGGCAAGCGGATAGCCAGGAACCGAGCTCCGTTTAAGATCGTTCAGCAGCTCCACCGCATCTGCTTTTCTGTTCGTTCCGACGTAGGCACGAGCCAAGTTGGCAGTGAATATTGGGCTGTCTCCGGAGAGTTGGATCGCGTTCTGCAGCTCTGCGACTGCTTCCGCATACATGTGCTTTGCCAGGTACCCTTGGGCAAGTTGATTATGCGCGGCAGGAAAAGCAGGGTCCATATCGATAGTCTTCCGGCTCTGTTGTATTGATTCGTCAGGAAGACGCGCAATGAGAAGAAGCTCGGCCAAATCGGAATTGATATTGAGGGACAGCGGATCCAGATTTGCCGCCTTTCTCATTTCGGCCAGGGCGTCGTCGTTATGACCTAACAAGGCAAGGTGCCAAGCATACCAATGATGTGCCGGTGCATACCCAGGATTGAGCTCGATCGCCCGGCGGAATTCCTTTTCGGCCGCGTCAAAGTCCCAGTCGTAGCCATCGAGGCAGAACGCGAGTGAATTGTGCGCTTCGCCCAGCGAATCGTCCTGCTCCAGTGCTTTCAGGGCAGCGGCTTTTGCTTTGGGGACGGCCTCCTTCGTGGGCATCACTGCATATTGCCAATCGCCCAAGAGAGCAAACGTGTCGGCCAGTCCGCTGTAAGCCGCCGCGTAGTTTGGGTCCTTGGCGATAGCTTGGTTGAAGTAATCAACGGCTTTTTTCAATCCGTCCGCCGTTCGTTTGTTCCAAAAGTATCGCCCCTTGAGATAATCCTCGTAAGCGTCAGGGTCTATCTTCTTCAGCGTTTTCAGCTCGGCTCGCTCCTGAAAAGTCACTTCAATCCGGATTTGTTCGGCAACAGCCCGAGCAACCTTGTTCTGGAGCGCCAACGTATCGCTGAGGTTTCCCTCATAGCTCTCCGCCCACAAGTGTTTGTCGGCCGGTACCTGGATCAGCTGAGCGGTAATGCGCACCTGGTCGCCAGAGCGGAGCACTGACCCTTCCACGATCGCGTCTACTTTCAACGTCCGTGCGATTTCTGGAAGGGGCGTATGCATTCCCTTGTACCTCATCACGGAGGTGCGGGAGATGACCCGTAGAGCCTTGATCTTTGCCAGATCCGTAATCAGCTCATCGGTCATGCCATCAGAAAAATAATCCTGCGAAAGATCGCCAGAGAGGTTGTCCAGCGGCAGCACTGCGATGGATCGAATCCCGGCAGACGAGCGTTCCCAGGAACGAAATAGCCAGACTGCGAGAATTGTCAAACTCAGAACCACTACAAAGGCGACTACGGTGAGACGCTTCGACCTCAGCCAGCGTTTGGGCGCAACAGTTGGCGCAACACGTTGCTGCTGAAGTCCAGGCTCTATCCGGGTCCAATCTCCAACCACAGTTTCCGGCGCTTTCGCGGGGGTGTCTGCATCGACAACCGAGACTTCCGCAATGAAGCGATAGCCGCGTTTTGGAAGTGTCTCGATGTATCGGGGACTCTCGGCTGAGTCGCCCAAAGCATTTCGGAGCTTCGCTATGGCGATGTTGACAGCCTGGTCGAAATCACCAAAATTTTCATCAGCCCAGATTCGGCTCCGCAACTCCTCCCTGGTGACGACTTCTCCCGGATGCTTCAGCAATATCTGCAGCAGTTTCATGGGTTGCTGCTGGACCCGAATTTTCACACCCGCTTTGCGTATTTCGTTCGACGCGAGAGAAACCTCAAACGTTCCGAACCTGACGACGGGCGTCTGTCGCAATGATTCCATCGCATTCAGCCTCGCGCTCCAGATATTCTCGCACAGCGCTGAAACCCATAAGAATATGTGTGGAGCTAACTAATTTACCCTCATGGGTTTGACAGGAAATGAATCGTATAGCCGAAGAAAATCCGCGGTGAATTGCGGACTGATCTTCGGTACGTGATATTGGGGTACAACCGGTTTTCAAATGATTGGTTTTCAAATGATTGGGAGATACACGATGCGTTCTGAGTTAGTCTTTGGAGCTACGTCTTACGTTTCAAACCGTTACCTGCTCGTCATGCTTGCCTTGAAGGCAGCCCGCAAACTACACAGACCAAATACTCTCATCGAAGATACGGCAAATGATGCCTTTGCACGCTTCGCTTGCGCTGAGCCTATAGCAGACGTGCCGCGTAGAGGCAACTCGCAGCCGTTCCCTTGCGTCCCGTGCAAGGCGAAAGCTGACACTCATTTACTCTTACTCTGCGCAGATTTGAAGCGATCCGCGGCTTGAGCCCGTGCTGGGTTCTCCCTTTCCTCTGTCGCCTTCAGTGGATTGGCGAAGCCTTGGAAGCCCGTGAACAACTTCTATGTCTTTCATCGGCACGTCGTGACCGGGAAACCGCGACGGGCGCACTAGGTCCATCGCATCTATAAATGCCACCCTCGTGAGCGCATCGCCAGAAGTATATGCACGCGGCTAACTCATTGACCATCAACTGCTAGACGGGAAACGAACTGACTATAGGAAGAAAAGCGCCAGTGAATTGCACTCTGACCTTCGGCACGTCAGACTCGCCTATCACCGGTTCTCAAACTGAGGCAGGAGAAGTCAAATGAGGCCAATTGAATGTACTCCACAAGGCGAGGTTCCATTCGGGACTTTATCCGTGCGGGACGATCAAGCGTTAGCAGGATTTGAAGAGTTGGCTATGCCCTTGTCGCATTCTCTTTTCAATTTCGCGCACTGGCTAGTGCACAATCAGCACGATGCCGAGGATCTGGTGCAAGAGACTTATCTAAAAGCTTTACGCAGTTTCGCATCGTTTGAGCCTGGAACCAACTTCCGGGCGTGGATGTTCAAAATCTTGAAGAACACTTTTCTAACAGCGTGTTCGAAGCAGGGACACCGTACGACGATTCCTATAGACATCGAGGAAAATTCTTGGGAGTTGCCGGCAACTTCCGACACACCCGAGTCACTGCTGATCGAAAATTTCGACATCGATGCGCTTCGAGTGGCAATCGAGCAACTGTCAACCACCCATCGAGAAGTCATTTTGCTTTGTGATGTTGAAGAGGCGTCTTACCGGGAGATCGCCGAAATTTTGTCAATCCCAATTGGAACCGTTATGTCGCGTCTAGCCAGAGCTCGAAAGGCACTCTGCGAGTTGCTCGGTCGCGCTCGTCGTGCGCCACTCGCGAGCACTTGGCTCATCCCATCGAAATGAACGAGAAGGATGCTCGAGATGGCGAAGCAAAGAGGACAGCGGGCTATGAGAGACAGGTCCATCGATCAGAATTTCCTCACAGCAGAGCTTTCGCTTGAAGTATCGGGATGAACGCACCTGATGCAAATTGCGCCTTTCGTTTTCAACTCGATTTCACCGCTGGGCTCTTGGGGTTAGTTTCTCTAATGCATGCTTCGAAATATACAAACCAAAGACTGTTCGACCTTGGCCGAACTCTTCCAAATCTACATACCCTCCGTGCTCTCTCACGGTGCGAACTACTATCGACAGACCAAGACCGATTCCATTGATCTTATCTCTGCTTACAAAAGCCTGAAGGAGCGTCTTTCGCATGGAGGTGGCACTCCACAGCCGTTGTCAATCACCCGAATATGAGCAAGCCGTTGGTCCTCTGCAAGCTGGACTTGAACCCTTCTCGGAGCGAGTCCGAGCCGCGCCGCCTGGCAGGCATTAAGCAATGGGTTATAAACAGCGCTGCCAAGTTTTGCGCTATCCATCCAGCAGGCAACAGGCACCACATTCTGAATCACAACGTTTACAGTTCTTGCGTCTGGGTGGGCGCGAATCATGTAAGCTGCATGTTCCACCACTTCATTCAGAGATCCCAAACGGGGATGAAATGGATTGCCAGTCTTTGCAAGGAGCAAAAGAGAATCGAGCATGCCGGTCATGTCCGGAATCACCGCTCGTACCTCCTCCAGCAGTTCTTCTCGCTCCACGTCAGTGGTCTTGGATTCACTCGTGAATTCGACATTGGAATAGATGGCAGTCAGGTGATTGCCGAGGTAATGTGAAACCGATTGATCCATTCTCCCCGCGGTAGCCAACACCTTGGATTCTTTACAGCCACTGCATATCTGAGGCGCCATGCAAATACCCCCGCAGTGGGAACTTCCGAGACGAGTGGTCCCGGAGTTGGAGGTTTTGGTAGCATCGGCTTACCTCCCCGGCTCGAAGGATCGGCGTTTCAGAGAGATAGCTCGTGTCGGCAGATTCCCACTGATATGTAGCTTTCATTGAAGATTCTCCTGGCGACCAAGCTGCGGGGAGAAAGATTTATTCCGTCGACGTGGAATAAATTCGTTTCATGCCAGTTCTTACCCAATAGAGAAGGTAAAGTCCCTAGATCTCAACCGATGGCCGATATGCGCCAGAGGCTGAGGACGAAGGGCCCGGAAGACGGCCCGCAATTACGCGTTCGCATACATCGGTGACGGGAGCCATCTTCACACTAGTCGTCGCCAAACTGGAGTCGATTAGTCCCGACAGGAGGGAAGATTTATGACACGCGAGGAACTCCGGACGAATCAGGAATATATGTGGCAGGCGCTCTCCTGTGAGCAGTCAATGACACTCGCGCTCGCGATGGAGATGCTCGTACGTTGTCATTTATCCCCCTATCAAATCCTTACCAAAACGATAACAGCCCTGGAAGGGTTGCAGCACGATTCCTGAGGGACAACCCTTCGGTAGAGCATGGGCGCCTATAGCATGTGTTTCGTTAGTGCGTCGAGCCGACGCACAATTCCATAATTAATTGAGAGCGAATTGGAATAACAGGGAACGTGGTCCGTTTTAGTGCGGTAGAGGGTAATTACTATGTCGAGCAGCAATTTTGTGTCGCACTTCCGTAATGCTCTCTACTCGTTCCCGAGCTCGAGTCTCACTTTCCTTTAGCCCAATAGCGCAGAAGAACTGGTTCCGTACCTTTGGAATAATCTTTGGCGCAGTAGCCACCTGCGGCTTCGGCATCAAGGCCCATGCAGCAGCAGACACTATCCAGCTCGGAGCTGTAGCACCCAACTTCACCCTGCACTCTAAGGAGGACAAGCCTGTCAGCCTCGCAGACTACAAGGGGAAGTGGGTCGTCCTCTACTTCTACCCAAAGGACCAGACCAAGGGCTGCGCTCTCGAGGCCCACGGCTTCCAACGTGACATCGCGAAGTATGACGCCTTGAGCCTCCAATGTAGCTCTCGTCTGATGCGCGATCCCGGAATCGGTTATGGCCTTGCCCGTACCATTCTTCCTGTAACCAAACAGCTTCCAGTGGCTCTAACGAACCGAAGCGCAAGAATGAGCCTGCGCTGTTCGTTTCGTGAGGAAGCCACGAAAAAGCTATTGAACGTCTATCGCCGCATCACCGTGGGACTGTCTTTTTTGCAATCGCCCATGCTCTTGGTGGTGCGCCTTTACTGGAGATTTCAATTCGTCCAGATCGGGTGGAGAAAGCTCCACAATCTTGCGAAGATCACCGGATTCTTCGCGAGTCTGAATGTGGCCGTACCGGGCTTCACTGAACCCGCCATTTCGACCTTGGAGTTCATCGGCGGTATCCTTCTTATCGTTGGTATCTTTTCAAGTCCCATCGCCTTCCTTCTGGCCTGCAACATGTTCGTCGCCTATTGGACCGCGGACCGCGAAGCGCTCACCCCTGTGTTCTCCGATCCGGGCAAGTTCTATGTCGCCGATCCCTACACCTTCCTGTTCGCCTCGTTGATGGTCCTTATCTTCGGAGCAGGTTTGTTCGCAGTCGATACTCTGATCGCAAAACGAATGAAAGCTTTCGAGCAGTGAACGAGCCTAAGACTTCAAATCGGACTGAAGCGGAGATGATCGCCGCGATTCTCGGCGGAGAGACGCAGGTCTTCCATGACCTGATTCGACCTCATGAACGAAGTATCTATTTGATGGCTTTGTCCTATATGAAGAATGAGGCGGATGCCGAGGACGTGGTCCAGGAGGCGTTCGTGCGGGCCTTCCGCAATCTGGCATCATTCCGTGCAGAATCGAAATTCAGTACCTGGCTCATCAGCATCACACTCAATGAGGCTCGAACGCGGCTTCGCAGGAAGATGCTAGTTCCGATGGATTCACTCGATACACCCGCGGACGAAGATCAGCATGTTTCTCCGGCTTTGCTGCGCGATTGGCGCGAGATACCCTCTGAGGCGGTCGAGAGGGCAGAAATCAGGAAACTTCTTCAAGATGCTATTGCCTGTCTTCCTGATATCTACCGTCAGGTCTTCCTGCTTCGGGACCTAAAAGAAATGAATATCAACGAAACAGCCGCCGCTTTGAATATCAGCGTTCCCAGCGTCAAAGTTCGGCTACACAGGGCGCGTATGATGTTGCAGAAACAATTGGCTCCTCAATTGAAGGCTGCCACGCAACAGTCGAGAAGGAGGTGGTTCCCATGGTGATAGATTGCAAACACGTCTGGAATTTCATCTCCGACTACATTGACGGAGCGCTGACGGAAGAAGCGAGAGTGAACGTTCAAAAGCATCTAGAACACTGTGAGATTTGCTCAGCGATTCTCGACTCCACGCGGAACGTCATTATCCTGACAGCTGATGACCGCGTATTCGAACTACCGGTAGGATTCAGCGAACGGCTGCACGCGCGGATTGATCTGGAGCTCGAAGAGTACCGGGAAGACGGAGTGAAGTAGTCGCCGTGAGATTTTGCAGATTGTTGAACACTCACGTACGGCGGCTCTTGCCGCTGTAACTATTCGCAACCGGTGGGGGTCAGATGGCCAGCCCATTCTTTGGTCGACCCGAGGTTTGGTCTGACCGTCCCGCTGCATGGAAGATGAGGGTAGAGATGCGCAGCGTACCCAATTGAACAACCTAACGACGAACACCTTCTGGACGAAGGTCGGAAAATGCCCTGCGGGACTTATCCGCGGCATGAAGCGAACGCAGCTCATTGAAGGGATCTTCGCAGTTTTGTTCGGCTGTTTCATTGTCTATCCTTCGGCAGCTCAAGGACAGGACGCGTCGAGCATCGTGGCAACTCGCGTTTGTGCTCGCTTTCTGGCGCAACGGGCTGGATCAATTCAAAGCCGTTGACGGCTAAAGACCTCAGAGGCAAGGTTGTTACTCGTCGACCTTTGGGATTACTCCTGTATCAATTTGACCTGCCCCGGAAATCTCTACCAGTTGAAGCTGGAGTTCTCTCGTAAATTGAATTGAGGGAGCTGACGATGAAGAAGAGCCGGTACACGGGAGATCATCGGGATCTTGAAGCAGCATGAGGCTGGGGTGAAGACGGCGGACCTGCGCCGGGAGCGCGGAATCAGCGCGGCGACGTTTTACAGCTGGAAGTCGAAGTTCGGCGGCATGGAGGTCAGCGAGGCGCAGCGGCTAAAAACGATGGAGGATGAGAACCGTCGTCTGAGCTGCTCGTTGCGAAGCTGAGCCTGCACGGCGAGGCGCTGAAGGCTGTGATCCGAAAAAACGGCTGGAGCTTGCCGCCTAAGACGTTGCGTTCGTCTCGTCCGAGTACCGGTTGAGCGAACGCACGGCTTGCAAGCAACTGGAGGTGGAGCGGTCGAGCTACCGTATGAACCGAGGCCAGACCGGAACGCTGAGTTGAGAAGCACTGATAAAGCTGGCGCGGCAGAAGCCACGCTACGGCTATCGACGGCAGCATGCGCTCCCAAGCCGTCGCCCTCACGAGGTGAACGTGAAGCGTGTTTATCGGCTGTACGTTGAGGAAGGCCTGATGGTGCGACGCAAGAGGCGTAAGCGTCAGCTGCGCGAGCGCACGACGGAGTCGCGACTGACAGGCGCCAACCAGGAGTAGGCGATGGACTTCATCGTCGACGGCCTGGCGACAGGGAGGATGGTGCACATTTTGAGCGTCGTAGATGCGTACACGCGCAAGTGCCTGGCGCTGGAAGCAGACACCAGCCTTGGTTCGGATCGCGTGACACGGGTGCTCGGGCTGATCGGCGAACGTGGCCGGCCAGAGAACGTGCGCCCGGACAACGGGCCGGAGTTTACAAGCGCCGCATGATCGGCTGGGCTGAAGACTGAAGTGTTCCAGCCGGGCCACCCGATGCAGAACGGCCACGTCGTGAGCTTCGACGGCAGGTTGCGCGACGACGAGTGCCTCAACGCAAGCTGGTTCAGAACACTGAACGACGTAGGGTGTACTTTGGCAACCTGTTGGAAGAGTACAACTGCGAGCGGCCTCACAGATCGCTGGACTATCGCACGCCAGATGAGTTCGCAAAACCTCTCGAAGGGAGAGGGGCCAGGGCCCCTCTCTCTTCGCAAACCACAACCATCAACACAACTGAGGACCTCCAGTTATGAATGGTTGCGAAAAAGGGGGCGGGTCAGTGTCCCCTCGATTCCAACTTCCCTTGTCTTCCGAAATCAAGGCGCTCAGCCATCGTCCGGTGGGTCGTCCGAATGAACGCTACCTCTTGCGTGAACGGTGTCGATCCCGGCCTCCGATTTCTGTACTCATCGATTCAGATGTAGAACAATTTTATGAGATGCCGTATTTTTGAAGAGAGCATTCCAGAAGTACCGCTCAGGTGCCATGAGAACCGAGACACGCCGGACAAGAATGGGACGGCCAAGGGGCTTCAACGAGGCGCAGGCCCTTGAAGCCGCCATGTTGCTGTTCTGGTCCAAGGGGTATGAGGGTGCCACAACAAACGATTTGGCAGACGTCATGGGCATCAACGCCTCCAGTATGTATGCGGCTTTCGGAAGTAAAGAAGAACTCTTCAAACGTGCCGTCGTTCGTTACTGTGACAAGCACATGATTTATTTCCCTGCGGCCCTCGCACTTCCTACGATGAATGAGACCGTTCGAGCTGTTCTCGCAGGGACGATCGATTTGGTATCAAAGCCCGGTTATCCCCAAGGCTGCCTCATGATCCAAAGCGGAATGGCGATCACCGAATCAATCCAAATCTTCTTGAACGGATATCGAAAACAAGGCGAGGACGCCCTTAAGCGGCGCGTGGAAAGAGCCAAGAAGGAAAGCGATTTCGATCCAACACTCAATCCGGGAGACTTTGCCCGCTACCTCGTCATGTTAACGACCGGCATGTCCGTGCAAGCTTCCAAGGGAACCAGTAAGGCCGAGTTAAAACGCCAAGCCGATCTAGCATTGCGGTATTTCGGATATAGGCCGCTGAGGCATTCCCAATAAACTTCGATACAGATGGTCATCGGCAACCTCTTGAAAGATGAGGTTGCTCGGAAAGGATGTAATGGATTTGCACCCCAGTGAGAGTTCACAATTGGAGTCTGGAACTGGTCGTTCCTGGATCGTTGCGGCTGGCAGCTTTTGCTTTGTGCTGTTGCAGAGCGCTTGCACCGCAGTCACAGCCATCAGCGGACTGCGATTATTGATTGGCCTTACGTCTCTGACTGCGGCCTCGCTCATTCCCGGTTTCATCTTTACGATTCATACCGACCGCATCCGTATTCCCATGTTGATCGTCGCCGTTGTCGGGTCACTTGTAAATCTGTATGTCCTGTGGAGGATTCGATCGCTGCGGTCTCGGCCATCATCGCAATGGAGAATTCATCCCCCGATCGCCAAACAGCTTCGGTCCGAGAAGTTTCAGTTCATTCTCTCAGTACTAACGCTTGTGCTGGTTGTCATTGAAAGCGCAATTCACCATCGCTTGCATGGTTCGTTGTAATTCCCATGACCGCATCACAATCGATGTCCCGAATTCTGGAGCTACCTAAAGCAGGAGCTTGAAGAGGGCCGCCGCGAATGCTTCTTTCGACGGCGAATTCTTAGAAGCGCGCCTAACGCATGAATCATCAGCGCACGACGCATTTCTTGCCGCACCACCTAAACTTTCCCCGCGGTGAACTTTGTATCAGACAACAAAGCCTTTAGGCCGGATACATATTTCTTTCTGAGCGCTATGGAAATAGCAGGGAGAGGCGCCCACGCAGGCAAGGGAGTTTCCCTGCGTGGGCCGACAACAGGCCTCAGCCCAATTGCAATTACAGTGCTGCGATACCGTTGAAGCCCACCGCTGCGGTGAATCCTGGGATTTCATCCACTTCCTTCAGCGTTCCGTCGGACTGGATGGCAAAAACACCAACAGTTCCGACAGTCGCGTTGAGCGAGTAGAGGAACTTGCCATCGCCGCTGATCGTGATGTCGAGGTTTGTGGCGTTCTCCGGGTTGCTTGCGACGACAGAGGACGGGGTGAGTGCCGTCAAGACGCCGCTCTTCCCAATCAAAAATCCAGAGATGTTTGAGCTACCGGCATTCGATGCGTAAACAAAATCACCATTCGGAGTGATTGCATTCCAGCAGTTGGCGTCGCCGTTGGTCGTCAAGCTCTGCGTGACAGCGGAAAGCTTTCCATTGGAATTCACTATGTAGGAAGAGATTGCAGAAAGGGTAGACCCCGTCTCAGAAACAAGCAACTTTCCGTCGGGAGCGAACCGCCCCGAGAAGGCTCCAACTCCAGGGCTGGGATTGACAACAATGGGTCCCAATGTACCATTTGGATTGATGTGAAACGTATCGATATTGTTGGTGAGGCGCTCCACCACGGCGAGGGTTTGGCCGTCGGGGCTGATCGAAATCGATGATCCGCCGACCGCATTGGCCGAGAGAAATGCGGTGGAGTCAGCAATGGGAAGCAGACGTCCATCGTAGCCCATTTGGAAGACGACGACACTGCCCGCGCCGCCCTGGTTGAGGACATACAGGCGATTCTGCGTCTGAGCGACAGCGACGGGGTTGCTGCCGCCGGAGGGTTGCTTATTCAGGAAAATCAGGCGTCCCTCGATAACCTGAAAGACAGTAATATCGCCGCTTCCCGCGTTCGCCGCAAACAGGAGCGAGTGGTCTGCGCTCAACATCAGCGAGCCTTGCGATTCAAGAGGATCGTTCACCCCCCCGGTGCCCCTGCCGTGCGTATCGAAGGTTTCCTTTGCAACCACTGTCCCATTGGAGGTATGAACGAATTCAATTACCTGGTTCTTGTCGGCGTTATTCGACATGACAAAGAACGTTTCTGTTCCTCTCGTTTGCGCGCTGGCGAGCATGACTGGGAACAAACATCCAATCCCAATCGCGGTCGTCGATAGGCCACGAATTGCTTTCAACATTTTTAACTCCTTTAAAAGGGGTGAGATTTTTTGCGCGCAAAGAAGGCCCAGACGCTGTCTGTGAGAGCAGCGCCGAAGTAAGATCCCGCTTGTGCGCAGATATTGGAGAGGCGAAAGGCCGAAAGGTTACATGCGAACGCGGTCATTCAAGCCGCACCGAAAATTCGCATTGAGGTTGTAACTTTTGGCGATGTCGTCGCTCTAACGATGCGACACTGTGCGCATGGGTCTGACTCGATACCAGCGAGTGGGTTGTCTCGTGGCAGCAGAAGTTCGGTGGAACACATACGACAACGGAAGCTAAAACATTTAGGAGATTTAGCAAATGAACAAGTTCGGCATCTTGGCGACCCTTGAGGCGCGTCCCGGCAAAGAGAGTGAAGTAGAGCGTTTCCTGCAATCGGCAAGCCCTCTTGTCGAAGCGGAGATCGGAACCTCAAGATGGTTCGCATTCAAGATCGCCCCGGCGACCTTCGGAATTTTCGATACGTTCCAGAACGAAGAAGGACGGAACGCTCACGTCAGTGGCGAAGTGGCGAAGGCGCTTTTCGCCCGCGCTGAGGAGTTGTTCGTTACGGCTCCTGAGATTAAGACCGTTGACATTCTGGCAGAGAAACTTTAAGCGGGATCGGATTGGACGCTAGGCTAATCGCGAGTATTTATGTTTATGATCCCCTTGGTTGTGCGTTTGTTAAATAGGTCAGCTTCCTCGCAAATCCAGCCGACCCCCATCGTGTTTGCAACCGCAGCGGGCACAGATAGAAGCCGATGTCCAACTCGGCACAGTCAGACCTCACTGTCGAGGATGTCGTCTCTTGGTGCGAAGATTGGCACAGGCCGTGGCCAACTACTATGGTGGATTTCCGGCTTCGCATGTCCGCGTGATCGTCGCTCAAAGTTCGGAAGGGGGTCAATCGATTCACGGAACGACATGGGGAGACATTTAACGGGTTCAAGGGCTCACGCGAATACATATAGGGAGAAACGTTACAAAGTCTGACCTCACGAATGATTGGACGATAACTTATGAGCTGGTTCACATGGCGCTTACTCGCTTCCCGATGAAAACCGTCGACTTGAAGAGGGACTTGCAACTTATGTCGAACAATGCGCGTGCTAACCCATTAGTTCAGCTACCGCAAGAATTCTTCTTGGGCTCAATCGATACGTACCGAGTGCCAATTTATTGCATCGAAGAATGTCTGCCCTCGTCCTCCTTACTTGACCAGCTCCTGTGCGAACGCCTCGATCGTCCTCGGCACATGGAACTTTTCTATTCCCGGATTGCCGAAGTGAATCCAACCGGAATTGAGCTGCCGGCATGAAGCTGGGCAGAACCAACGGTATTGCGCCTCTCCACGAAATGATTGGAATGAATCTGCCGTGACTTAGTTAGCCAGATAGAGCCTCACCCATCTCTACTTGAGTCCGGAGATTTAACCATGCGTTACCAGCGAGCACCGATTGGAGGTCCGGAGCTGCTGGCCTGCTTGCGCACCTTTGTGTATTTCATCGCAGCTGCCTGTCTGGCTCTGTGTGGAGGTCTCCAGCAGGCCTCGGCCTCGACGGCAACGGCGCTTGCTCTAGTAGTAACATCGCGCGAGAGCGCGGCGACGACGGTGACATCTGGCAGCGTCGTCACGCTGACCGCAACCGTGACGGCGGCGGGCACGGCCGTCACGTCGGGCCAGGTGAACTTCTGCGAAGCCACAGCGAAGTACTGCACGGACTTTCACATCCTGGGCACGGCGCAGTTGACCGGCAACGGCACGGCGACGCTCAAGTTTCGTCCCGAATCGGGAGCCATAGCTACTGCGCACCATCTTCGAGGCTCTGTTGTATCAAGGTATGGACAGCGCCTATATCAGTTGAAGATCGAAGACCTAAAAGAGGTAGCACCCGGATCGAGTCGCGGTCGCCCAGCAGTCTGGCTCTGTATTCTTGATAGGTCTCCAACATGCAAAGTCTACCTTTTCCATCCGGCTCCAGCTCTCGAATCGCTGGACTCTTCTTGAGATCCTACTTCTATGGTCAGTTCGCAGCAGCGATTCTAATAGAGCTCGTCAGCTTCCGGGTCCCTTGTGGGATCCTTCGACCCCCGCCTCAAGCTCTCGTCGCTGCTTGTGAATCAAAGATATTCGCCTTGCGTTACGTGTTTAGGCGCCATGGAGGGTATTGCCAATCACTTGATATAGTACTTTTCCCGCCGGTAATTTAATGCGTTGGAAAGTCCTCTATGTCGACTGTCGCATTCCTCCGAACCTTATCGGCAGATCAACTTGCGGTCACTGATCGCCCGCAACGATTTGTCCTTGGAAGCCGCGCCTAAGATATCCAAACATAGGTGATTCAGAAGGCGGTGGTGCTTGCACTCGTACAGTAGTTTCGGATAAGGTCGAATCGATTAGCGAGGCAGACCAATTCCATACGCGGAAGTCGTTTTCAATCTCGTGATGTGGTCTGTTGAAGGCGCGAGCATACCAACTGTAATTCCGACAGTCTATCGGACGATCCTCATAGGTCATCAAGATATTCCCAAGGATTGTCGTCTGTTTCGGATCTGCTGCGACGATTTCCGGAAGTCCGTGAAGCGGACCTCGAGTCTGATAGAAATTGATGGCGCTTGCCACGTTCGCTGGGATGATGGCCCCCTTGCTGCCAGGTTTCGCAATCGTATCTATTTGGATTGTGAGTGCCACAGGAATTCCTATTTGCCCGAGTGCGTGGGCGAATGTGACTACCTCCGCAGCACCCCAGCTGTGCCCGTAGACAATGATCGTCGATTCCCTTTTTTCGGCGGGAGTAAGAACCCCATCACCGTCAGAGTCGATCATCCGGGCCACCACATGAAGAGCCTTTCTTCCATGGTGGTTCCCAAACACTACAACTTCGATGAGCGGGTAGCGATCGCGTAGGTAGGAGCCGAACTGCACCTCAGGGTGCTTCGCATCGTCCTGGCTAACAAAGCCTCCCACGAACCCAACAATAATCACCTTCCCACCGGCGGACCCGGTCTGCGGGAAATGTACCTTCGGGACCGCGACTTGCGCGGGGCCTTGCGCGGCGAAAATCGATGGCGCCAAAACCAAAGCCAACATTTTTAATCTCCAAAGTGAGATCCTCGCATCACGGTTCTCTCCCGGGATCCTTGGTTGATAGCTGCGGAGTTGACCTGGTTCAAAGCGAGTGCGCTCGATCATTTAGATACTCAAAGATGGATTACGATGCAAATTGCGACGATGCCGCAGATCCACAAAGCTGTGGAGCCTTCTAGGCCAATTGCAGGTACCTAGCCTGCGATTCAATGTAGTGGGCCATTAGCTCAACGTCCATTACATCTTTCTGCTACCCTAACTCCTCCAACATCTGGCGTGATTGCCAACAATGAACGCTGAGATGGGCTCTCACGAAAGATCGGTGTTGACAAGTGTGTGTCACGTGGACCAACTTCCGCTTCTCTCTTCCTACGAGGACTTAGGCGATGCGACACCGACCGCCGCCCACAACAATTTCCTGCCCCGTGATGAATACAGCATCGTCGGTCGATATGCCGGCAAAGCAGCCCCATCTCTTCTTTCTCAGATCGGGAAAAGACGACGAGGCGATCCCACCCGCCGCTAGGAACGAGATCGCTATTCGTCGTCTTGACGGGTTCGTTTCTCCTAAAGCATCCATTTGCGAATGTATGGTGAGCAGTTCACCAACTGAATGCCCTGCGCCCGGCACTCATTAAGCAAGCGAACTCCGTCGATGCCGATAACGTCGACTTCATCCAGATCCCAAAATGCCGGTTGTCCGACCTCTTCGATCTCCGCGCGCTCCTCAATGAGGTGCGAACATCGAAGTTCACCGGACAGACAAATTCGAATCACCGGATAAGTCGCGGAAAAAGCCAAGGGGATTCAAATGGCCTCATTTTTGCAATTCCAAATCTGCACACTTGCGAATTGAAGGGGCTAATGGTCGATGAGTATCATCGTGCAGTTCTCTGGGGCGAGCAGGTTGCTAACTCCTGTGTATCTGGTTGACATCCGGTTCAATTAATCGGTTTCTGGTCCGGGAAAACGCCTTTTGCGCCTGATCTTCTTCACGGCGTCGACTACGCGCTCATCAACGCGGCATCTGGCCGATGGTCTTCTTAATTTCTGCTTCAGCCAGTGAAAGGTTGAGGGTTGCTTCCAAAAGAAGGGCCGTCGCGTTCGAAAGATCCGCCTTTGTTTGACTACGATCGCCACTCAAAAGGGCGGTTTGCTCGAATTGACGGTTTGCCAGGCGCGCAGCCTCCGTTCTAACCTTTACCGTCTGTTGAACTACTCCGACCATTTCCCTAAGCTCATCCACGCGATCGTATTTCGCCTGGATCTCAACTACGACCTCTGACTCCAGCTTGTCGACCGTGACCTGCGCTGATATCACAGCCGTCCTTGCACCGCGTACCTGAGTTTCACGTCGGCCCCCGTCAAAAAGATCGTAGCTGAGGTTGAACCCAAAGGTTCCGAAGTTGTGCACCAGGAAAGGAACCCCGCTCTGATAGCTATATCGCGACATCCCTGTGATGTCCGGGATGTACGCCTCCTTAGCAGCCGCGAGTCCCGCTTTAGCTTTTTCCAGTGTTTGGCGCGCCGCTCTAATATCCTGATTCTTCTCCATCGCGAATCGAACCGCCTCGGACCGGGAAGGAATGTCTACCATCTTAGGAGGCAAATTTGAATCGAGATCAATCTGAGTACCGATGGGCAAGCCAAGCAAGTTGGCTAATTTACGCTCAAGATCTCTGCCCTGCAGCTTCAGCGTAAAGAGTTTCTGCTGCGCCTCCAACACTGATGCTTTGCTTTGGATTGTTGCTAAATCAAGAGCTTCACCTTGTTCAACATCTTTCTGGGCCTCACCGTCCTTGATGCCTGCCGCCTCAAGCTGCTCTTGAGAAGCCTCTAACCGCAGCCGGTTCACCAAGATGCTGTAGTACAGCTGACGTACTTGAAGAGCGACATCATCCTGAGTTTCATCAAGTTGAGTTCGCGCGATTAGAACATCTTGTCCAGCAGCGACATTCTGTTGGTGAATTCGGAAGAGTTGCGTGAGTGGCTGGTCCAAACCCACACCGCCCGCGTATGCGGTAAGGCTTCCTTGGTCGACAACGAGGGATTGTGAAGGGATAGGGCCGGTGGCCGGAAACCTTCCGAATGCTCCGGCTGGTATCGCAACACCGGCGAGGTCAGTTATGTGGAGTACACTGCCGCTTGTCTTCATCTGAGGCATGTAGTTGGACCGTGCCTCATCCTTTTTGCTTCGCATATGGTCAACTACTAATGAACGCAGGTGAACCGAGTAGTTCTGCTTGATCGCAAGATCGATCGCTTGATCGAGGCTCAGATGCACCGGAGCATTCTGCTGACCGATCGCCTTTCGAATCACGATCACGCCGAAGAGGATCAAGGACAGCAGTTGCAATAGGATCAGTCGGCGCATTCTATGCGCTGTGTGGTGTGTCATCGAAAGTTGCCTCCTTCGCCGGGCTCTTAGTCATTTCGTTTAAGAGCCCGGGGCGGTGATCTGTCGATACTGTGTTGGAACCTTTGCTAGAAACGCGACAACAAGAAGGCACAACACACAGCTCATCGAAATGAGCAGGAACGTGTCTGATATCGCCAGCGTGAAAGCTTGTTGTCTCACCTGCAATGCCACCAGTTCTGCGGCACGGCCTGTAGCCGCTGCGAGCCCGTGAGAATGCGGGGAGAGGGCAGCCTGGAATCCGATCAGTCGCTGATCGGCGATCTCGCCTCCAAGTTGGACGTGCAGGCCGAGCGCGTTCGAATGAAACTGTTCTCGAATTGCAATAAAGTGCCCTACAAGGGCAGCTCCCGCCTCCCCGCCGAAGAGCCGCACAACCTGAAAAAAGCCGGCAAACGTCAGGACATCGGCCGGACGTGAGAGCGCGCCTGTATCTAACACTTCCAGCACGATCGCGCCGACCATCGAGTTGAACGCCAGAGCTAGTCCTATTGCCATAAACACTTCAGGGACACCGAAGTTCAGCCCCCCCCAGACTGAGGTGATATGCGCATCTTGCAGGCAGGCGATTGCAACAAGAGAAAAACCGGCAGTCAGAATCAGGCGCGGATCAATTCGCCGCAGAAGGGCCATCGCCGCGATTCCAAGCACAAATTGAGGAAGTGCTACCCAAATCAGCACTGGGCCCTCTTGGAGAGGCAGAAATCCTCGGACGGACCCCAAGAAGCTCGGGATAGCCACGACCGTCGCCAGCATGACAAAGCGGAAACTGATCAGCACCAGCGCCAGCAGTACGGTGTTTCTTCGCGCGAGAAACCGATAATTGATCAAAGGATTCGGCAGCAAGAGGTGTCGAACCATTGCACACAGAACAAGAAATGCCCCCGTCACCGTCAAACTGAGGATGATCGCGGAATGAAACCAATCGAGTCGTTGTCCCTGATCCAGTGCGACGTAGAGCAAAGCAGCGCCAAGGCTCGCATAGAGGAATCCCCGCCAACTGGGTGCGGGCTGTCCAGGCTTTCGGGTGGGGAGCGGCTGCCTCGGTATTCCGAAGTAGATTAGAACGATCATCAGTGGAGTGAGGATCGCTCCGTTCCAAAAGATCCAATGCCATGAGAGATGCTCGGCAAAGAAAGATTCCCACGCTTGCGCCATATCGGTTGTAAATACAATGTCGACGGCATACATCGCGATCCCTAGCAACACGTAACGCATGGGTAGGCTTCTAAGAACAAACGAGAGCGTCAAGGGATAAAAAGTACCTGCGGTCAGTCCCGCTGCGATCAGCAATACGATCAAGGCAGTTAGAGAGTGAAAAAGAGGCAATACTACGCTCACAGCGGTGAAGATACAGGCACAGTACAGCAGGACGCGACGAGGGCCGAGAAGACTTCCTAAGTAGACAGAGAACGGCCCGATAAACATCATGGATGCGTTGAAGGAGGTGTTGATCCAAGAGGCTTCGTCGACACCAAGGTGGAGCGCGCCGCGGATATCCGCCAGCCCAACGCTCAGCAGCCTGCCCATGCACGTAGCAATCATCGCGCCAAGAAGGACTCCGGCGACACCTAGGAGAGGATAGATGCTAAGCGTTGACGCAGGCGCGACAGGCTTGATCTCGGGTGGCGTCATTGGCCACCATCCGCTGGCCGAGCCGTCGCCTTTGTGTGGACGGTGACCTCGGCGGAAAAGCCCGGATGAAGTCCATCAAGGTCTGGCTGTCCTCGAAATAAGACGATCTTGACCGGAACACGCTGAACAACTTTGGTAAAGTTCCCGGTTGCGTTGTCGGGTGGGAGAAGGGCGAACTGGGAGCCACTTGCGGGGGATAGTTCAGCGACTTGACCGTGGAACACCCGGTCCGGGAAAGTGTCGACGTGAACCTCCACGGGAGCCCCTACTCGAATGTTCGTAAGTTGAGTTTCCTTAAAATTCGCTTGGACCCAAACGTCACTTTGAACAAGGTCGATCATGTGTGTTCCGGGACTGACCAACTGCCCGACAAGTACGTGCCGCTCACCGACGTGGCCGTCTGTTGGCGCCGTTATCCGGGTGTAGGCGAGATTGACCTGGGCCACGACAATCGCAGCCTTTTTGGCCGCGATATCTGCTGCGTAAACACCATCCCTGGTATTCAATGCTTCTCTTTGGCGTTTAGCAGCCTGAAGCTGACTTTGACTCGTCACGAGCGATCCTTGAGCACGCGCTAAATCCGCACGCTGAACGTCAAGGGCACCGCGGAGTTGACCTTCCTGAGCAGTAGCAGCTTCGAGTTGTTGATGCGTAGCTGCTCTGGCGTTGAAGAGCGCCTCTTGTCTATGTAGTTCTGTCAAAGCCCTGTCTGCTGGAGGAGTTGCTGATGCGACCCCAGCCCTAGCGGCGTCAATGGCAGCCTGCGCTTGAAGAATGCCCGCTTCGGCTGCGTCAATTTGAGCATCTTGAATTCGCTTCGCAGCTTGGTTGTCTTCAAGCGAAGCTTCAGATGCTGCCAAGCCCGCTTTTGTTTGATCGAGACTCCCTCGGTAATCATCATCGTCAAGCTCCATCAAAGCCTGCCCTGCAGCTACCTTTTGGTAGTCGCCGACATTCACTTTTCGGACTGTGCCGGAGATACGGGTACTCAGGGGGGTTACATCGGCTCGAAGGTAAGCATCGTCTGTACTTTGGTCCGCCCGATCGCCTTCCCATGCGGTCCAGTGACCAGTGATCACAAACAGCAGACCAGCAGCAACGAGCAATACGATAATCGGTACGATCAATGACTTATTAATCACGCTTTGGTCCTCCAATTTCGGCTTTTTCTGCTCTTTTACTCACCGTTAGGCGAGCAAATCACCCCTATGGAATGCGGTCGAAATCGGCGAGATGAGCGACGCAGCAAATTCAATGACCGAACTCGAAACGATTGAATCGAGCGACGCCGATTCCGGCGAACATTGAAACCGTTCCGGGCAAACCAATATGCGCTTATCGTATGGGGATAAAAAGCATATCGCTATTACATGTTTGTAGTAACGGCAGGCTTGCGCGAGGATCCAGAAAGAAATTCTCTGTAGTGACCACAAAAAGAGTGGCTTGGCAAACGATACATAGAGGAGACGCCCAATTTGCAGTCTGGGCTCCAACCCCGTTAAGTGCGGCCACGTTCTTTGGGTACTAACTTAGCGACTCGGAAATATCCTTTATCGGTTGACGGATGAGTAGGCGCGCCGCACGTTTACCGCTCACGTAGGTCCACATCCATTGCAGGAAAACGCTGAATCGCAGGCTCGCTTCAGCGAGGAATTGAATATGAACGAGAGCCCAGATGAGCCATGCTGTGAACCCACTCAACTCGACTCCGGAACTCTGCAGCACGGCAAAGTTCTCGCCAACAACAGCGAGATTACCTTTGTCAAAATAGCGAAACGGCGGTAGGGGGGATTGCCCTGTCACTCTCCGAGTGATTGACTTAGCTGCATATCTTCCTTGCTGCATCGCGACTTGCGCAACACCTGGTAAGGGTCGTCCGTCCTGTTCAAGAACTGCGGTGTCGCCTATGACAAAAAGATCAGGGTTACCGGCAACGGTAAGGTCGGGCTGAATCTGCACTCTGCCAGACGGATCTACTGCCGTCCCCAACCACTTTCCTGCGGGCGACGGCGCAACCCCCGCGGTCCAGATGACCGTTTTTGCCCAAACACGCTCACTCCCAATGACGACCCCTTCTTTATCCACCACCTGCACAGCGCTTCTGAGACGAACCTCGACGCCAAGCGAATTCAATCGCCGCATCGCGGCTTCCGATAGCTTCTCGGAGAACGCAGCAAGCGGCCGTCCGCCCAAGTCCACCAAAATAATCCGGGCAGACGCTGGATTGATCCGACGAAAGTCTTGGCGGAACGTGGATCGCGCCATGACGGCAAGTGCACTCGCTATCTCGACTCCGGTAGGCCCAGCGCCCACCATAACGAATGTCATCAGCGCTTGCCGTCTACCTCGATCGTCTTCGATCTCCGCCTTTTCGAAGGCCTCTAGTATGCGGTTGCGCAGAGATTCAGCGTCTGCCAGACTCTTCAGTCCTGGAGCGAAGGGGGCGAACTCGTCATGGCCGAAATAGCTGTGAGTCGCCCCGGTGGCGAGGATCAGGTGGTCGTACCTGATTTTCAATTTGACCTTGTCATTTATATCCACAACGACCTGCTTCGAAGCTGCGTCCACTCCCGTTACGTTGCCCAACATCACTGATGTGTTCATCTGTCCAGCGAGGAGACTACGGATAGGTGACGCGATCTGTCCGGACGCCAGAACTGAGGTGGCTACCTGATAAAGCAGCGGCTGAAAGACATGATGATTGGACCGATCAATGAGAAGGACATTGACGGGGCTGCGCTTCAATGCCTTGGCAGCAGTAAGGCCGCCAAAACCTCCTCCTGCGATCACGACGAGAGGCGCTTGCCGCTTCATCTCTCTCCAATCTTCGCTTCGTCCGCGCTGTATACGAGAAACAAGAGGTAGCTTCATTGGCGCCTTGGACGGGCACGTGCGATTATTTCAGCCAGAGAGTAACAACTGCCGTGTGCAGAAACAATCACATGTTTCTGTTATAGAGACGCTTTTCTTTGGGATACTCGTCCGCGCTGGGTGCAAATTGTAAACCGCAGAAACCAGAATCGCGACGACGACAACAAAGCATCGTTGGCAAGTCCATATCAAGAAACGAACATCGCTACTGCTATCACATCCCGGGACTTACTTCTTTTCCGCGATCATGATGCCCACACCGGACCAATGATGATGCTCCACACCCGAAGGGGGGGTTCCACTCAAAGGCATCACGCCAACATTCTTGGCCACGAACGGATACCGCGCTTCGAGATAGTTTCGGACGAGTTGCGCCCTCGTATAGGACCGAGAGAGTGCATCCGCAGGTACAGCTGCATCCGAGTAACCCTCAATCACGATTGGATACTTGAAGATCGTATCTCCCATCGATGCCACGACGGCGTCGAGCGAGCGCTTTCCTTCAGAACTCAGTGCTTCACCACCGTTGGGGTCGTTCAAAAATAGAGCGGTAGCCTCCAGCCATGCCCGCGGACACTGGGTGTTACCGAAGAGTTTGCTGCGTCTGTATTCCTGAGGCGACAAGTTAGAAAGCGTATAGTACCCGCGGCGATCGAAGAATCCTTTAAAGAAAAAGTTGTGTTTTAGGGCTTCGGTGTCCTCGGTCATATTTCCCGTCGCTGCATTGATGTTGGTTAGAGTCTCCTGGATGTTTTGCGCGGCGGTGACACCGTTCGCATCCGGGCCCAGCGCCAGAGCCAGACTTTGCCGGACTTGGCCGATCATCGCATCCGCTTGAGATGACGCTGAGCTAATTTGTTTTATGGTGTCGTCGATCTTCTGCGGCAGCTCACGCTGCTGAACATCAGCAATGATGTCGCTGACCTGAGAAGAAGCCCGATGAAGATTAACGGTTGTTGTCTGCACGTTCAGCATGGTCTCCCGAATTTGGGCCGCCACCTCCTTATCGCGAAGAAGCATTCCAGCTGTCCCACGGCCCTCTTTAAGGCCGATGAGAAGGTCACTCGCGTTGCCCACGGCTCCATTGACACCGTCCAACGCTCGATCCATCTTTCCCCCCAACTGTTTCAACGTGGAGTCTGCATCGTTCATTACGATAAGGCCGTGAGATAACAAATCCGCAATGCTCACCGGCGCTCTGCTGTTCAAGATAGAATCGGCTCGGGCGATTGACGCGGTCGGAGATCCGGGATGAATTGTGAGAAAAGTATTACCAACCACGCCCTCAGTATCTACGGTTACGAATGAGTCAGTCCGTACAAGGCCGGCGAGTTGCTCGTCAATCCTCATCTCGACCCGAAAGCGGCCAGTCGGAGAACGCGGAACATCGATCTTGGTGACCTGACCAGCATCCATACCGGCGACTTGCACCTTTGATCCCCTGGCGACCCCGTCAAGATCCGAAAGCTCTGTGTACAAGAGCATGTGTTGCGAGAATGCCTGGTGGCGGTTCCCGATCAAGAAAATTCCAAGGGCGAATAACGTCAAGCCGCCAATGATGAAGATTCCTACCGCGACATATCGTTTGGACATTGATTTACTCCCTAATGAGGCCACGAGCGACACTGTTTTCACTCTGACTGACTTCTGCGACCGTCCCAAATGCAACTAAATTCCCTTTATCGAGTACTGCAACCCGATCTGCCACTCGGCGAACGCCATGAATGTCGTGCGAAACGATGATGAGAGAAGTGCCGTGTTCGGCTCTTCGACGCATGAGTAGGTCGTCAATCTCGGAGGCGGTGATACGGTCTAGGCCGCTGCTCGGCTCATCTGCCAACAAGATCTTCGGCTCCAGTACAAGCGCTCTCGCCAAACCCGCGCGCTTTCTCATGCCCCCGGAGAGCGCGGATGGATATTTCCCACCATCCGCGTCTAGACCGACATCCGTCAACAACCGATGGACTATGTCATCGATTTCGCTCTTTGATTTTTCGGTCAAACGGCCTAGAGGTAGCGCCAGGTTTTCGTAAAGTGTCAGCGAGTCGAAGAGTGCCGCGTCCTGAAACAGGTATCCAAGCTTCTTTCGAACGAGCGATAGCCGATGTCGATCCATTCCAACCACGTTGTCCCGATCGACCCAGATCTCTCCTGAGTCAGGGCACATAAGAGCGATAGTTAGTTTGAGAGTGACACTCTTTCCGGTGCCGCTGCGACCGAGGATGCAGAGCGCCTCACCTTGTGAGACTTGGAACGACACGTCATTCAATACTCGTTGTGTGCCGAATGACTTCACCACACGTTTGAATTCGACCGCAATGGCGCCGCTTTGGCTCATACCGCCGTATCCGGGAAAAGGAAATAGATACACTTGATCAACAGCACGTCCGCGACGATGATTAGTAGCGACGACACGACAACACTCTTGGTGGCAGCTTCCCCAACTCCCTGCGCTCCCTTGTTGGTCGTATAGCCAAAGTAAGAAGAGACGGAACCAATGATGAATCCAAATACGGTGGTCTTCAGAGTCGGCGCTAGGAAATTGGACCACGTCAAATAGTCGAAGGCGCGGTTTATGTAGAGTGTCGGCGCAATGTGAGAAGAGAACTCTTCGGAGAGGAAGCCTCCCAAGAGCCCTGCGAAATCCATACAAAGCGTAAGGAACGGTAGTGCGATTATGCATGCTAAGACTCGCGGAACCACTAAGAACTTAAATGAATCCACGGACAGAGTCTGGATGGCATCGATCTGTTCGGAAGCGCGCATATTCGCCAATACGGCACCAATGCCAGATCCAACGCGACCTGCAAGCAACAACCCAGCCACGAGTGGGCCGATCTCGACGAAGAACGAGACCGCCTGGACTGCAGGAATCATGGCCGTCGCCCCAAAGGTTACCAGAGTACTTCTCGTGTGAAGAGTCATGACGGCTCCGAGTGCAAGGCCAGAGACGACGATTAGAGCCAGCGATTTATTTCCCACTTCGGCGAGATGGCGAATGAGTTGCGCAAATTCTAACGGAGGTCTCACGGCGTCTGTAATAACCCTCAGGCCGAACAGTCCCACCTTCCCAACGAATTCCAGCGATCTGCCGAGCCATCGCACGCGAACTCTCCCGTTGCAGACGTCATCGCGGTCTATCTTTCGATCATCGGCAGAACACGCGGTCCTTAGTGTTTATGACGAGCGAACGTTATCCCGATAATGAAATGCGCTGCATCTGACAGCGTGATAATAGCAACGAGGCTAACTTGGTGAAATTACATGTTCCTGCTAGGTAATCCACTAAATCGATCTCTTTTTTGGGGGGGGAATTAGAAATAATCGGATGGATCCGAATCGCCGCGCAAAGCTATGTGCTTTTCAAATGGGACTGCGCATATAGCTTGCGGAGTTCGACACGGCATTTTAGGGAGAAGTCATTCAACGGATCTGGATGTTGCTCCAGAGCCAGAACCGTTATCTGATCAATGCTCATGTTCTTCTCCCCATATTTCTCGACTAGATTCCTCACAAACGCCTCCGCAGCGTCAAGTACGCTGTTCGACGCGAATAGCCTGATTCTATTCACCAATGCGTACATCGCCACGAGGTCGTCGATATCGTCCAGGCCATGCGAAAGCGCCTTTGCGTAACACGCTGTCCCCTGACGAATGAACTCCGAATACAGCTCCTCGCGTTGCGCTATCTCGCGATTCGTCATCTCCCTCTGGGCGACACTTCTCTGGAGAACGAAATTGCTGATAACCGGAGTTGATGCTCCAATGATGGAGCCGCTGAGCGCGGCAAAGACGCTGGTCATCGCACTATCCATGAACATCATTCCTGTCTTCACGCAAGCCGATGAAAGGTTACTCGGAGCTGACTGGTGGGACGCTGTTCCTTATCTTTATATCGGAGACGATTCTGTTCAACGCGCTCTTTTCCGCACACTCAAGAGTGCGCTGAGAGGTTATGTCTAGCCGCGTTCTGATTCATCAGGATTAAGTTTTCCAGCCATTCGAACCAAGCTAGCAAAAGAATCAGCTTTCATTTTGCGCATGATACTACCTCGGTGAATTTGCACCGTATATTCCGTGATCCCTAACTCGCCAGCAGCCTGCTTGTTCAAGAGGCCGCTCACCAGCAGCGGCAGCACCTCCCGCTCACGTGGCGTGAGGGAACGATATCGAGCAATAAGCTCTTCATTTTCTCGAGCCTTACGTCTGACAAGCCGATCCTTTTTGAGAGCGTTGTCGACGGCAGCGAAGAACAGGCTCTTCTCGACCGGCTTTGTGAGAAAGTCGATTGCTCCCTCCTTCATCGCCTTTACTGTCGTGGGTATATCACCCCGGCCCGAAAGGAAGATGATCGGTATCGCGCATCTCTCGGCGTTAAGCCGAACCTGTAATTCAAGGCCGGACATACCCGGCATCCGAAGATCGGCAATCAGGCACGCAGCGCTGTGTCGAATTTCGGACCGTAGGAATTGCTCCGCAGAATCGAAGCCGAGCGCTGACATGCCTTCGGCTTCTAACATGTCTTGCAATGCAAGTTGAAACGACGTGTCGTCGTCGAGGATCGCCAGGAGGTTTGCTGTTCGCTCGTTTGTCATGAGCGAAAAGTACTCTATTCCGTACAGATGAGCAATCGGCTTGTTGCATAGAAATCTAGCACCAAGGGAGTAATTCCCTAGGACCTCAGTACAGGCTATTTCGGTTCTTAGGGCGGTACGCTATTTGCCAGTGGCGAGATTGAGCTTGTCTGCCATCCGGACCAGGTCAATCAAGGATGCTGCTTGCATCTTCTGCATCACATTACCCCGATGGATCTTAACCGTGGACTCGCTTGCCCCGATCTCGGAGGCAACTTCTTTATTAAGCATCCCGGAAACGACGAATCCAAGGACCTCTTTCTCTCGAGCGGTCAATGATTGGTACCGGTGCTGCAACTCACGGAGCTCGACTTGCCGGTCTTGGGTCTTACGATCGTGCTGCAGTGCCTGTTGAATTGCGTCAAGAAGATCCTGATCTCGAAAAGGCTTCGTCAGAAACTCCACTGCACCCGATTTGAGTGCACCCACCGACATTGGAATGTCTCCGTGTGCCGTGATAAAGATGACGGGAATCTGCACACCCATATCGACTAAGCGACGCTGGAAATCGAGGCCACTCATACTAGGAAGTCTCACGTCCAACACCAAACAACTTGGCTGGGGACTTCGCGGTTTGCGTAGAAACTCTTCCCCAGTCGAGAAAGACTCGGCATGAAGGCCAACCGATTCGACGAGGTCTTGAACAGCCTGTCGCATACCGTGATCGTCATCGATGATGTATACCGTAGAACCGATCGCGGACTTCATAGCCGATCCTCATTTTCTACTGGAAGTGTGAAATGGAAGGTCGCCCCGGGATCTTCATTGGCTTTTGCCCAGACCCTTCCTCCGTATGACTCAACAATCGATCGGCTTATGGTGAGACCCATCCCCGTCCCCTGTGGCTTTGTAGTCTGAAAGGGCTCAAATATTCGTTCAAAGTCCTCCGCAGCGAGACCGACTCCAGAGTCGCAGATCGAAACCTCCACGAGGCCATCGGTATTGACTTTCGCTTTTATCGCTATCTCCCCTCCCTTATCTTTCATGGCCTCGATAGCATTCAGCATTAAGTTCATCAAAACCTGTTGAAGCTGCACGCGACTAGCGAAAACTCGTGGCAGACTTGTATCTAATTCTTGACGGGTCACAATGGAGTATCGTTCTGACTCGGCACCCAGTAGAACTATCATTTCGCCAATGATCTCCTTGAGATCGATGCTTTGGCACTTCGTTGGAATGCCTGTTTTGTAAAAGGATTGCAGACTGCTAATCACGTCGGCCGCACGATTTGCGTCTTGCTCTATTCTTGCCGCCGCTGCACGCGCTCTATCCAAATCCGGCGGGTCGTGTGCTAGCCAACGCAAGAGAGCGTTTGCGCTTGTGATCGAGGCGGCAATCGGCTGCTTGATCTCATGCGCCAGGGCGGCAGCCAACTCGCCCATCATGTTGACCCGGTTGATGTGCGCGACTTCAGCCTCTAACTGGCGCAGCCTTTCGCGTTCCTCTCCGGCGCGCTTTCGATCTGTTATGTCCAACGTAACGCCGATGTAGTCGCCGATTTCACCAGCCGAATCGCGATGGCCTATAGTACGCAGAAATCGTGTAGTGCCATCGGAAAGACAAATCCGGAACTCTGGAATATCGTAATCAGTACCTTTGGCAATGGCGTTCTTGAGAGTTGCCACTACCAGTGGCTCATCCTCGGGGTGAATAGTGTCGAAGAAGCGCTGGAGGGGAATGGGCCCTTGCTTTGGATCGAAACCATGCAGTCGAACAGTTTCATCCGATATGTGATGCATCTCTCGTGTCTCAAAATTGGTCGCCCAACTGCCGATGTGAGCCAAACTTTGTGCCTCTGCTAAATATGCGTTGCTTTGCTGAAGAGCATTAGAAAGGGCCGCGCGCTCTTCCTCAGCACGCTTCCGTTCCGTAATATCCATCGTGACGCCGACGTATTCGCCTGGCTCGCCGATTGCGTTGCGATGTCCTATCGCACGCAAGTACCTAATGCCGCCGTCAGTATGATGAATCCGAAATTGGTCAAGGTAGAAATCCGTTTCATCGCGCACTGCGTTTGCAAGAGTTGCATTAACAAAGGGCGCGTCCTCCGCATGCAGAGTCGCAAAATAACGCTCGCCCAATATCGGGCCTTCCGAGGGATCAAAGCCATACAGGCGAGCATTTTCGTCCGATGAATGCACCACTTTGCCTGTGATGAGGTTATAGACCCAACTTCCGATGTGGGCCATGCCTTGTGCGTCGCTGAAGTATGCCTGTTCCCTTCGCAACTCCTGTGTAAGTAACTCCTGCTCCGTGACGTCAATGCCGGTGCCGACAAACCCTTGAAAAACGCCCCCTGAGGCAACAGGAACGCCAACACACCGGACATAACGGACATGGCCATCTGGACGAACAATTCGTTTCGTAAAGTCGAATTTGACTTGGTCCACCAATATCGTCTGGATCATCAGTTGCACGAAGCTTCGATCATCGGGGTGCGTGAGATCCAAGTATTCTTCGAGCGAGGGCGCTTTAGCACGCGGATCAAGGCCGTGGACCTCAAACAACTCAGGGGACCAATAGTCGAAGCCTGCGGCGTTGAACGCCCAACTACCCATGTGAGCGAGACGTTGCCCTTCGTTCAAATAGAGCTCACTACGCTGCAAAGCTTGGTCCGCAATTTTTCGTTCCGTGATGTCCTGGCATGTGCCAAACAGTTCATAGGCGCGCCCCGTGTCATCTCGTTTGGCAGTTCCCAAGACTTGGACAAAGCGCACTTCGCCGTCAGGGCGAAGAATACGATGTTCATATTTCAGGCGTGTCCCGCTGCGAAGGGTCTCTTCGATAATCTGGATGGATTGCCCCCTATCCTCCGGATGAACCCTTTCGAAGATCTCCGCAATGTCCATGGGGCCTTTGACGGGTGGAAGCCCCCAAATACGACAGAGTTCGGCAGACCAAGTAACCTGATTTTGAATCGGGTCAAATCGGTAATGCCCTACGTGAGCGACCCGCTGAGCCTCTTCGAGCCTATCGTTACTATGTTGTAGAGCATTCGAGAGAGTCTCGCGCTCTTGCTCCACCAGCTTTCGATCCGTTATGTCGATCGTGATACCGAAGTATTCGCCAGGGTCTTGACCCGGGTTGCGGTGTCCAATGCCACGTAGAAACCTGATAGCACCATCGGCACGTCGAATCCTGTATTCGACATCGAAATCCTCACCAGCGCGTATCGCATTCTCGAGTTTTGCCCTGACAGCCGGTTCGTCTTCGGCCAGAATAGCTCTGTAATGGAGATCGAATGGATTCGTGTCTTGGCCCACGTCAAAACCGTAGAGGCGGTTGTTTTCTTCTGATGAATGGAATACCTGCCGCGTGACCAGATTGCTCGCCCAACTGCCGGCATGAGCCAGCGTTTGCGCTTCCGCCAGATACTGCTGTTCCCGTCGCAGTTCTTGGGTCAACAGCTCATGCGCAGTGACGTCTATTGTCGTACCGTGATACCCCTGAAAGACTCCATCGTCCTCTACCGGAATGCCCACACAACGAACGTACCGAATCTCCCCATCGGGGCGAACTATGCGGATTGTCATATCGCAGTTGCAGTGCTGGTTATGCATCCTCTCCATCGTTTCGGCCAAGGAGGCGCGATCCTGGGGATGGACGGCAGCAAGGAATTGCTGAAGCTTCGGAGCCCCATTTGTCGGGTCAAAACCGAAGATCTTATAGACTTCGTCAGACCAATAGATGTCTAAATTGTCCGACCAACGAATACCTAAATCGCGTGATGCCCAACTCCCCATATGAGCGAGTCGCTGGCCTTCACTCAGGTAGAACTGGCTTCGTTGCAGGGCTTGGTCCGCGAGCTTGCGTTCAGTGATGTCTTGACCGGTGCCAAACATCTCATACGCTCTGCCGGAGGCATCTCTCTTTACGGTTCCGAGGCCTAAGATATAGCGGACTTCGCCGTCGGGAAGAACGATACGATGTTCCGCCTTAGCATGTGTTCCGTTGCGAACAGTTTCCTCGGCTTCCTTGGCGACCCGTTCGCGATCGTCAGGATGAATTCGTTCGAAGATCAACGACGCGTCAAAGGGGCCTTTCTGGGGCGGGATGGCGTAAATGCGGCAC
>Ga0206901_1025_pt1 | contig 35746 bp, 25 predicted proteins | sample Alteio_BWOrgHeat_47_FD_152936 | JGI IMG/M metagenome (GOLD analysis project Ga0206901, IMG submission 152936) | Enriched cells from forest soil in Barre Woods Harvard Forest LTER site, Petersham, Massachusetts, United States -... | ecosystem: Environmental > Terrestrial > Soil > Temperate forest >...
ACGCTAGCCATGCCCACTCCCGTGGATTCAAGCCAGCTCGGTGGGTTACCAACAACGGCAGCAACAGAGGCATCGCAAACAGAAAGCGATAAAAAACCATATGCGCGGAACTCATCTCCGCCAAGGCGATCTTCCCAAAGAAGAAGCCGCATCCCCAGAAGCAACTCGCCAGTCCGCATGCGAGAAAGCCCAGCGTCCGACTCCTCTCAAATTTCGCCATATTTCAACTCTCGCACACTAAGCTGCGTACAAAGAATGGAGAGGGCCGAAGCCCTCTCCCGCGTAGCGCATAAACGAACGACGGGAACTTACCAGACCCGGCAACTATTCGCCGGAACCATTGGCGATCCTTTCTTGCATCCGAACGCGTCTGCAAACCCCGGTTGATTCACGATCGCTCCATTTGCCCGGAAGTGATCCGGCGAATGCGGATCGGTTAGCACGTTGTTCCTGGTGTATTCCGGCCTCGAGTTTTCGCAGTAGTTCTGTGCGAAGCCGATATAGAACCTTTGGGGAGCTGTATAGCCATCTTTCTTATCCATTAGGTTCACACCTTCTTTTTTTGCACGATCCAGATATGCCATGTAGGCCAATAGCAGCCCGCCGTTGTCCGCGGTGTTCTCACCAAGCGTCAACTTGCCGTTGACCTTCACGTCGTCAACGGCGACAAAGTTGCCGTATTCATTTACCAGGCAATCTGTCTTCGCAACGAATTTCTTCGTGTCTTCCTTCGTCCACCAATCGCTGAGGTTGCCCTTGGCATCGAATTTCTTACCCTCGTCGTCGAATCCATGCGTCAGTTCGTGTCCGATCACTGCACCGATGTGGCCGTAGTTCACTGCATCATCCTGCTTTGGATCATAGAACGAAGGCTGCAGAATTCCTGCAGGGAAGTTGATATCGTTCATGCTCGGGTCGTAATAAGCATTGACCGTTGGCGGCGTCATACCCCATTCGCTGTGGTCGACCGGCTGTCCGATCTTATTCAACTGGCGGTCGTTTTCGAAGGCGTTGGCGCGAAATGTATTGCCCAGCGCGTCATCCGCCTTTACCTCCAGTTTCGAATAATCTCTCCACTTGTCCGGATACCCGATTTTGTTCGCAACGGCATGAAGTTTTTCCTTCGCTCGAACCCTCGTTGCCGGGGACATCCAAGCTAACTGATCGATATCGTGATCCATGGCAGCTTCGATATCGCTCACCATCTGCACCATCTTTTTCTTACTATCACCAGCAAAGTACTGCTCTACGTAAACTTTACCGAGAGCTTCACCAAGGGCCCCGTTCACGGCATTCGAGCAGCGCTTCCATCGGGCTGCCTGCTCCGGTTGGCCATTCAACTTGCGTCCGTAGAAATCAAAATTCTCTGCATCAAAAGCTTTCGGCAGACGTCCTGCTGCAGTCGTCAGTAGTTGGTACCGCATATAAGCCTTCAGTACCTGGAAATCAGTTGCACGAATTGCTTTCAGCATCGCAGGGAAGAAGTCCGGGGTGGCGTTATTGATTTCTTTCACGCGTGGCGAGTGCATTGCCTCCTGAAAGGAGGCGAAATCAATTCCAGGAATCGTCGCCTCGAATTTCTCAATCGGCTGCAGGTGATAGGTTTTCTCCGGTTCTCTCAAATCAACCACTCCCATCGAAGCCTTCGCCAGCTCTGTCTCAAACGCTAGAATTGCATCAGCGTCCTTTTTGGCCTGTGCTGGAGAACTACCAGCCAGTTCGAGCATCTTTGCCACGTGCGCCACATACTGTTGGCGGATCGTCACATCCTTAGCTCCCGTTCGCAGGTAGTAATCCTTCTCTGGAAGTCCCAGTCCACCTTGGCTTGCGGTGGCGATTTGCTTCGTAGCGTCTTTGAAGTCCTGTTGCTCTCCATATCCGAAGAACACATTCACTCCAATTCGCTGAAGTTTCCCGGCCAACGCGGGCCAGGAGTCCAGGCTCGCCTGGTCAATCTCCTTCAGTAGAGGCTCTATCGGAGTCAATCCCTTTGCGTCTATCGCATCTGTATCCATGCACGCTTTGTAGTAATCGCCAATCTTCTGCTCATCTGTAGATCGCCCTGCTCCACCGGCTGCAGCCTTGTTCAATATTCCATTGAGCGATTGTGTGTTCACGTTGTAGAGCGCATAAAACTGGTCTACCTCGGGTTGATCTGCAGGAATAGGGTGATTTGAGGCGAACTTGCCGCATGCAAACTTGTAAAAGTCATCACACGGCTTCACTGAGGCGTCGATTGAGGTCGTATCAAATCCCGGGATTGGCAAATAGACTTCTGCCGGCTTGTTCTTGTCGTCGGCTATTTTTTTCTGTTGTGCCGGTACTGTGTGTGAACACCCAGAAAGAATTAGACTTGCCGCCAGCAACCCTGCACCGCCTCCGAGAACGTAACGTACCATTTCAGTTTTTTTCATCATGAAATCTCCCTTATTTCCATCAAAACCTGTGCAGCCTTTGTATCACCGGCTTAGTTTCTCCCGCCATGCCCTGAAAACGAATGCACACGTTGCCTCTGCTCCTGCGTCTGTGAAAACATGAGCAATATGCGGCTTCGGTAGTTTTTAGATACGAGCTTTTCACCATGCCGGTTCCCAAGTATCCCATTCCGAACCTGTACTTCCTGTTTCGCAAGGTATGGGCGGCTCTCTTTTTGCTTGCAATACCTCTGTTCGGCAAGGGACCCGAGCCGCCTCTTCGCATTCCGCTTCAGAATTTTGGCTTTCAACCGATATCAAATGAATTTTTGCTCAACGGCAGTTCGATGTTCACCATTCACTACGTTGATGACAAGCATCTTCTCCTGACATTCGTCGTCCACCGGCTTATCCCGCGCCTGCCTGACGAACCAAAAGACGATCTAGACCGTCTCGTCGACGGCCTTCTCGTCGAGCTTCCCAGCGGCAAGATACTCGCCCGGACCTCCTGGCACCTCCACGACCACGCTCAGTACCTTTGGAACCTTGGTCACGGCCACTTCCTTCTTCGTGTGCGCGACACCCTCACAACCATCGCGCCTCTGGCAAATCTCGGCAAAGCCGAGCCTTTCGATCAACACCCATTCCTTGAATCTCCCGATCGTCACCTCGCAGCGCTGATCCCATCTCCAGAGGGAGATCTGCTCATAATTGAGAGCGTCAAGCGCAAACCACCACATTCAGGAATCAGAGCTTCTGTTGTCGGGCCGCCTGTGCCATCAGGCCAATCGGAAAAGAACCCTGTCCAGATCGATTTCCTTCGCCTCAATGTTACCGACGATGGGGGGCCGATCCAGGGATCCTTTGCCGGTGCAGTCCAGTCCGACAACACAGGAGATGTCCCCGTCACTACCGCTGGCTACTTGGCTATCGTAGACCAGGGCCGTCCGCATTGGGCATTCGACTTTCATTCCTTCGCCGGTAAGGTTCACGAACTTTCTCCGTTCGACTCCACCTGTTCGCCCGTTCCGATCTTTGTGAGCCGCAGTGAGTTCATTGCCTTCGGCTGCCGCGGCGGTCGTACGATGCAGCAGATAGGCGGATTTAACATGCGAGGCGAGGAGATGTGGGAACAGGGACTTTTCGGTGACTTCGTCGCTCCCTCTCTGGCCTTCTCCCCTGCCAGCGGGCGTTTCGCGTTGAGTCGTATCCTGCTTCGGACTTCCGCCGTCTCCGATCAGCCGATAAGTGTCGATGAAGTCAGTGGACAGAGTGTTGTCGTTTATCAGACCGGAACCGGCAAGCAACTTCTTCGCGCGGATTGTTCTCCTGCCGAGCGTGCAGGGCAGAACTTCGCGCTTTCTCCCAATGGGGAGACACTCGCTGTTATCCATGCCGATGCCCTTGAGATCTACACTCTTCCGCCTCTCACGAACAAAGATCAAAACGATATCAAACTTGCGCAATCAACCGCTCCGGCCGAGAATGATCTCCCGATCCGTTTCTCTGGCCAGGAGCCCGTAACAGATGTTGTCCATGATTCCCACCCTGCGGCGGAGCCGCAGGCCCAACCTGCTACCGCTCCCGTACCTGCTCAGGCAACGAACACCCCAACTGACACCGACTCATCAGCCACCAAAGCTGCAGATCCAGTTGTTTCCGCACCAGCTACTGCTGCCCAACCCTCGACTGCTTCTCCACCCGAGCAGCGCCGCCAGCCACCTACTCTTTATACCCTTCCGGACGATAAGCCTCCCTCGCAGAAGCCGCAATAGCTCGATCGAAGCAGAGAAGGCTGGCTCGCAGATTCCCGCAAGCCAGCCCTTTCAACCCAAACGCCAAAACCCCTCAGGGCAGTGCTAAAGACTTACGCAACCTTCTTCTTCGGCGCAACTGCCTTTACTCGAGCATTCAGACGGCTCTTGTAGCGGTTCGCGGTGTTCTTATGCAGAACGCCTTTCTGCACGCTCTTGTCCAGAATCGAAGCGGTCTCGCGGTAGTGAGTCGTTGCCACTGTGTGATCACCCTGGGCGATAGCTTCGCGCAACTGCCGCAGCGATCCACGCAGCTTGCTCTTGTTCGAGCGGTTCACCGCCGTCTTGCCAACCGTCTGACGCGCGCGCTTCAGCGAAGAAACATGATTTGCCATAAACTCTCTTCTCTCAACCCTTTTGTAGGGGAAAATGGGTTGCAGGCCCAAGCCAGCCGACTTCAAATAGTCCGGCCCGCTGCAATCCCTGCAATACCAAGTCTACGGAACTCCAGCCCTCCGGTCAACCACCCCGATACCCCTCGCAAGCAATTCATCACTTGCCCCTTGACGGCAACATCCTGTCGTTCTATTCTCTGCCCATCTTCGACGCATTGGCACCTTCAGCCATCTCGATCCGAGCAACAAGCGCACCAAAAGCGCTGCAACTTATCCCTTGCCCTATCTCATCCAACAAATGCAATCTTTTTGTACCGTTTAACCCAGTAATCCCTGACGGAGGTCAGCACACTACTTGATCAAAAAAGCCCTCGAAATCACACCCGGCATAGAACCACTCTACGGAACCCACGACGAAAATCTCCGCCTTCTTGAAGATAAGCTTCACGTCACCATCGATCTTCGTTCCGATGCGATCCACGTGACCGGGGAACATGACTCTGTTGCTCGGGTAGAGCAGGTTTTCACCGATTTCGACAGCCTCCGCAAGTCCGGCATTAATCTTCACAACGGCGAACTGAACGGCATGCTGAAGCTTGTCGTTGCCGATGCCGCTATCACCCTCAAGTCCCTTGTCGATGCGGGCCGTCAACGGTCCACCGGGGTCAAGCGCATGGTTCAGCCCCGCTCCCCTAACCAGCGCAAGTATGTTGAGGCGATTGAGCAGTCCGACATGACCTTTGGTCTTGGACCGGCCGGGACCGGCAAGACTTATCTGGCTGTCGCAATGGCTGTCAGCGCGCTGATGGCGAAGAAGGTCTCTCGCATCATCCTGGTTCGCCCGGCGGTTGAGGCCGGAGAGCGTCTCGGCTTCCTGCCGGGTTCTCTACAGGAGAAGGTCGATCCGTATCTTAGGCCTCTTTATGACGCTCTGTATGATCTTCTCGATCCTGCAAAGGTCGACAAGATGCTTGAATCCAACGTGATCGAGGTTGCTCCGCTTGCCTTTATGCGCGGCCGTACCCTCAACGACGCCTTCATCATCATGGACGAAGCCCAAAATACGACGATGGAACAGATGAAGATGTTCGTAACACGTCTGGGCAACAATTCCAAGGCCGTTATCACCGGCGACCTTACTCAGACCGACCTGCCTAACCCGAAGAAATCGGGTTTACTTGAGGCGCTTCACGTTCTTGATGGCGTGGAGGGCATCCGGTTCTGCCACTTTGAGGATGTTGACGTTGTTCGTCATCATCTTGTTCAGCGAATCGTTCGCGCTTACGACAGCTACGGCAAGGCTCAGCAGCAACTGCCTCTCGGTTTGGGGGAAACGACGATTCCGGAATCCAACCTCACGCCACCTGCGCCCACCCTGGCGAAACCGCAATAATCGCCTCGGAAATCCGGTTGTCTCTTCTGTTGATGGACAACCGGATTTGCTTGTGTCCGCACTTCCCCTCCCCGTTTCTAATGTGTCAAAGTCATCCAAACAGAGACTTTAGATCCTAAAGATCGTTCTCTTAAGTCGCTTTTTCAAGTGTGGAAGGTCGAGCCTGCCGGTTTGATGGAGCGTTCTGGTTGTAGAAGAGCCACCCAAGGTACATTAGAGAAAATTCAAACCCAGACCCAGTCCGGAGTTCGTCATGTCCCTGTCCCTCCGCACCGCCCTCGTTCTTCTGCTGGCCGTTCCGTCCGTTGCGCAAACCACGTCTGCCGACCGCTCGGAGATTATCAAGCTCGTCGACACGAATGCCGCGCAGTATAAGCAGGTTTCCAAAGAGATCTGGGGGTTCGCTGAACTCGGCTACCACGAGAACAAAAGCTCCGCGCTTCTGCAGGATCAACTCAAACAGGCGGGTTTCTCGATTCAGGCTGGTGTCGCGGATGAACCCACCGGTTTCGTCGCCTCTTTTGGCTCCGGCAAGCCTGTGATCGCGATCCTCGGCGAGTTCGACGCGTTGCCGGGCCTATCTCAGCAGGCTGTCGCCACGCGTGAGGCAGTTGTCGGCGGAGCCCCCGGTCACGGCTGTGGGCACAATCTCCTTGGCTCAGGAGCTGCCCTCGCTGCCGTTGCCGCAAAAGACTTCATGGTGGAGCGCCATATCACCGGTACCCTCCGCTACTACGGTACACCTGCTGAAGAGGGCGGCTCCGGCAAGATCTACATGGTGCGTGCGGGTTTGTTTAAGGACGTCGATGTTGTCCTCCACTGGCATCCCTCCGACCGCAACGCCGTCAATAACGGTGGCGCCCTCGCGGTCACCTCAGCGCGCTTCACTTTTCATGGAATTGCCGCCCATGCTGCGATGGCGCCCGATCGCGGCCGCTCTGCGCTCGACGCCGTCATGCTGATGGGAAATGGTATTGAGTTTCTTCGAGAACACGTGCCGAGCAACACGCGGATTCACTACGTCATCACCAAAGGCGGGGTTGCTCCTAACGTTGTTCCGGACCTTGCTGAGATGGAAATCATGGCCCGCAATTCCTACAACGAAACTCTCGATGGCATCTGGGCGCGTATCGTCAAGATCGCTAACGGCGCTGCGTTGATGACCGAGACTACGGTCGAAATACGCAACATCGGTTCCGACGCAAATATCATCCCGAACGATGCGTTGGCTCCCGTAGCCCAGAAGAACCTTGAACTCGTGGGAGGCTACAAGATGGACGCATCGCAAATGGAGTTCGCCAAGAATCTGCAGAAGACCCTTCCTGCGGGAGGTGCGCTCAGCCTCGATCAGACCAATGTCATCCTGCCTCTGCGTCCCTATGACCCAAATGCGCCCTCTGCATCGACTGATGTTGGCGACGTCAGTTGGAATGTTCCTACGATAGGATTCGGAACTGCCACCTTTGTCCCCGGCGTTGTTGCCCATACCTGGCAGGCGGCTGCCTCGGCCGGAACAACTATTGGCCAGGACGGTATGATCATCGCTTCAAAGGCCATTGCGCTCACTGTCATCGATCTTTTCATGACGCCCAGCCTGGTTGCTGCCGCTCAGCAGGACTTCCACAACCAGCTTCGGGGCAGAACTTATGAGTCCGCCATTCCTCTAACGCAGAAGCCCCCTATCGGCTATCGTGATAACGATTAACTCCAGAACATAACGACTGGGGCAATCTGCGATAATCCACGACAGGGGGCGATTGGGCTCCCTGTCGATATTTAGCTCAACAGAAAAAGCTAACTTTCACCCAACGATGAATATCATCGAACCCCCGAATAAAATTTCCAGCCCGGCGCTCTGGCAATTGAAGCTGAAGCAAGTCTTTTTCTGCGCCTGCGTGATCTTTCTGCTAACTTCTCCACTCCAAGCTCAATCCACGCAGTGGCACCTCACCTGGAGTGACGAGTTCAACGCTTCCAACGGCTCGCCACCCGATCCTGCGAAGTGGAACATCGTTACTTTGGGCAATGGCTTTGGCAATGGAGAGCTCGAAACCTATACCGCCCGACCTGCCAACATCGAGCAACGTGACGGTAATCTTGTTATCACCGCCCGCAAGGAAGATCTGACAGGTGCTGATGGTCTTGCCCGGAATTACACTTCCGCGCGCATCAACACGCAAAATCATTTCACGCAGAAATATGGCCGCTTCGAAGCGCGCCTCAAGCTTCCTATAGGCAAGGGCGTCTGGCCGGCATTCTGGATGCTTGGGAACGACCACGAGACGAATGAATGGCCTAACTGCGGCGAGATCGATATTCTCGAAGCCATCGGCTCTCCGACAACGATGTACAGCACCATTCATGGTCCCGGATACAGCGGTAAGGAGGGCCCAACCACAAAATTCAACCTGCCGGCCGATGAGAAGATCGACAATGCATTCCACGTCTATGCCGTTGAGTGGTCCCCTAACGACATCAAATTCTTCTTTGACGATCAACTGATCGTCGAGCGCACCCCTGCTGATCTTCCGCATGGTACGCGCTGGATTTACGATCACCCGTTCTATCTACTTTTGAATCTTGCGATCGGGGGATATTGGCCGGGCAAACCCGATGACACGACAGTCTTTCCGAAACAGATGCTCGTCGATTATGTGCGGGTATATTCGAAGAACTCAGAGTCTGCCACGGGATCCAAGCAGGACAAGCGATGATCACTATCGACCTGGTGCCACGGGTAAAGGACTATGAGATCTCGACGTCTGCTTTGACGCGTTTTCTGAACCGAGCCCGCGCTGCGGTCGGTCTTCGCGGAGCCGTGGACGTCCTCTTAAGTGGAGATTCCACGCTCTGTACTCTCAATAAGAGTTTTCGCGGGAAGAACAAAGCAACAGATGTCCTCAGTTTCCCCGCGCCGAGTGCGTTCGCAACCAAGCACGCGGGTGATCTTGCCATTTCTTTGGAGACTGCTGACAGGCAGGCCAGTGCCTTTGGACACTCTGTGGTTGCAGAGATCAAGATCCTTATACTGCACGGATTGCTTCATCTTGCTGGAGAGGATCATGAGATCGACGATGGGCAAATGGCAGCTCGCGAATCTATTCTTCGGCAGCAGCTTCGTCTTCCTGCCACGCTGATTGAACGTACTGGGCAGAAACCGGTGCGTGGGTCAAAATCACCCAAATCTATCAAGAAGAAGTCCGCGCGAGGTGGGAGATGACAGCCACTTATGCCTACGCGATTGCACTCTTCTTTCTTCTGCTGATTCTTGCTCTTTCGGCTTATGTCGACCGTATCTACTTCGAGATGGGTAAGTTTCTGTCCCGCGAGTATCAGGACAATATCGACGCGTGGGAAGAGGTGATTGAGCCACGACTTCGGCTTGGGCGTGAATCGATTGCGCTTTCGGCTTCTGTTCTTCGGCAAATCACGCTGGCCGTTCTTGCACTGCTGGCGGGTCTGCGGCTTTATACGCATTCCACGCTTGTCCCGTCGCTTGCCCGAACGCCCAGTACGGGGGAGGTAATTCGGGCTGCCTTCGAACTTGTCCTTCTGATCCTTATCTTCGACCGGCTTCTGCCGCAGCTTCTTTTCTCGCGGACACGCGGCGTGTGGATTGCTCGTATCCTTCCTATTTTGCAGGCTCTTTTCTATTTAATCCTGCCGGTCACCATGCTTTTGCAGCTTCTGCTTTCGATCGCGGCACTGGCTGAGCCGGAAGATCGGCCGGAAGAGGATCATCCTTCTGAGGCGATGGATGCGCTTCTGGAAGCGGGGGAAGAAGAAGGGATTCTGGAGGAGTCTGATCGTGAGCTGGTGCGGTCTGCGGTGGAGTTTGGGGACAAGATTGTTCTGGAGGTGATGACGCCGCGACCGGAGATATTTTCTGTTTCGGGGAGCCTGACGCTTCGCGAGTTTACGGCGGAGATCAATGAGCATAACTTCTCGCGCGTGCCGGTCTATTCGAGTTCGCTCGATCACATTACGGGGATTGCCTTTGCGCACGACTTGTTGAAAGTGCTTGATTCCGAAGCTAATAGGCGGACAGTGTCAGAGATTCAGCGACCTGCGGCGTTTGTGCCGGAGACGAAGAAGGTGGCGGAACTGCTGCGGGAGATGCAGCGGGAAAAACAGCATATGCGGATCGTGATCGATGAGTATGGGTCGGTCGCGGGGCTGGTGACGATTGAGGATTTGCTTGAGGCGATCGTCGGGAACATTGCTGATGAGCATGACCAGACCGAAGCAGACGACGCTCCGGTTCGCGAGACGGATGGGTCGTATATTGTCTCTGGTTCGTTTGAGTTAGCGCGGTTGCGCGATCTCTTCGCGGAGCAACTAGAACGGCGACCCGAGGAGCCGGTGATTGAAGGTAGCGAAACGCTGCAGGCGAATCCGGGTGACTCGCCGGAGGCTTACGATCTTCTTGAAAACAGGGAGGATGCGGCAGACCGAGAGGAGGCTAGTCTACTGCGGTTGCCGGCTGAATTTGAATCGACAACGCTGGGTGGGCTGGTGTCGGAGATTGCCGGGCATATTCCTTTGCCTGGCGAGGTTGTTGAAGAACATGGGTTGAGGCTTGAGGTGTTGGCAAGTACAGATCGACGGATCGACCGGGTTCGCGTCAGCCTTGTCAGCCCTCCTGATACTGCTTAACGGATTTATTTTTTCCTCGATTCTGGGATTATTTTTTTTGTGTATGGCAGACGAAATGCCAACGGAAAGGCCCGAAATTTCGGGGCCTTTCCGTTTCTGTGATTCCGGGATATTAGTCGATTGAGATTTTGCGGAGGAGTTTGAAGTCCGAGAGCATTTTGCCGGTTCCGAGGACGACAGACGCGAGAGGGTCGTCGGCGATGGAGACCGGGAGACCAGTTTCTTCGCGGATCCGCTTGTCGAGGTTTTTGATGAGGGCTCCGCCGCCGGTGAGGACGATGCCTCGGTCGGAGATGTCAGCTGAGAGCTCGGGTGGGGTGCGCTCGAGAGCGACGCGGATGGCGTTGATGATGGTGGCGATGCACTCGGAGAGGGCTTCGCGGATCTCGGAGTCTTCGATGGTGATTGTCTTGGGTACGCCTTCGATCAGGTTGCGGCCCTTGACCTCCATAGTGATGGGTTTGTCAACGGGATAAGCCGAGCCGAGGGAGATTTTGATCTGTTCGGCGGTGCGCTCACCTACGAGAAGGTTGTACTTGCGCTTCAGGTAGGTCATAACGGCTTCGTCCATCTGGTTTCCGGCCATGCGAACGGACCGGGAGTAGACGATGCCTGCGAGGGAGATGACGGCGATGTCGGTGGTTCCGCCGCCGATGTCGACAACCATGTTCCCGCCGGGTTCGGTGATGGGGAGGCCAGCGCCGATTGCGGCGACCATAGCCTGCTCGACGAGGTGAACTTCGGACGCTTTGGCGCGGTAGGCCGAGTCCATGACGGCGCGCTTTTCAACCTGCGTAATCTCGGAGGGGACGCCGATGACGATGCGGGGGTGAACCATCATCTTGCGGTTGTGGGCCTTCTGGATGAAGTAGTTGAGCATCTTCTCGGTGTGGCGAAAGTCTGCGATGACCCCGTCTTTCATGGGCTTGATGGCGACGATGTTGCCAGGGGTACGGCCTAGCATGTCCTTGGCTTCTTTGCCGACGGCTTCGACTTCGTTGGTGATCTTATTCACCGCGATAATCGAGGGCTCATTGACGATGATTCCTTTGCCATGCGCGAAGACGAGCGTGTTGGCTGTACCGAGGTCGATGGCCAGGTCGCTTGAAAAGAGGCTGAAGAGAGACCGCATGTTGTGAATGCGGGAGTAACGCATCTGAAAAGTGTTCGAAGACATAAGTATTTACTGTATTTCCTGAAAAGAGACTTCCATTAGTGTATCTCTTTCGCAAGTGCCATTTCAGGCTCTTACCTAACCAGTCATCCCACATTGGGGTTACGGTTCGCAGAGCACCCGACAGCAAAAGAGGGCTGTGGGATAGATGAGAACGCTGACGTGACGCGTGTAGGCGAAGCCTGCAAGGAAGGGAAGCGTGGCTGCGGCGGCGACTGTGAGAAAGATGCCAGAGGCTATGCGCAGGCTTTTCTGCTGCGGTTGTCGTGCTCGCGTTAGTTTGTAGAGAGCATAGGTAATGGCGAACCAGAGCATGAGGCGGAACATAACGAGACCCAGATCTTCGAAGGCTCGTGTGACTCCGAAGCTGGCGGTGCCTCCGTACTTTTCGACCGCGAAGAAGATGACGTAGAGCTTGCGCAGATCGGCCTCTACGGTTTCGCGAGGGTGCGAGAGGACGTACTCGATGGCGGCGTGCTGATGATGGTCATTGAAGGTCCACTCGTCGGCGAAGTAGAGTCCGCGGTTCAGCTCAAAGTCGTACCAGTCCATTGAATCTCCACGGGCGGGCGGGTAGTGTTGGAGGAAGCCGGCGTTGTTGCCTTTGTGGAGATTGATACCGTCGAAGCTGGTTCCCACGCTGAAACGTCCGCTGGCGTGATGCTGATAGAGCGCCCACCCGGTGGGAGCCGCTACGACGAGGAGAACGACCAGGGCTCGCAGTGCGGCGCGTTTTTCCGTGAGGAGAAATCCGACTATGAGCACGATGACAAGAGGCAGCATTCCGCTCTTTGAGAGGTAGAGGGCGGCAAGCGAAACTGCAAAGGTGAGCGACAAAAGTGTGTGGTTTGTGCATGACGTTGTTCGGCTCGGTTGCCAGCCGAAGAAGAGCAATGCGACGGCGAGAGCGAGAAAGCTGTAGGTGTAACCCTCCTCGACGAGCATGTTGGTTATGTCGGCGAGGAACGGAGTCATTGCAAAGGGGACGAGGAGCAGCACGATTGCGAGCCATTTTCTGTTTTGTGAGCAGGGAAGGTTTTTCCAGGCCAGATAGATGGCGAAGGCGACGGGCAGGAAAAACACGAGAGTTTTGAAGCAGCCGACCCAGAGGTAGCGATTGCCGAGGAGACGCATTCCGAGCGAGACAACCCATGCGGTCATGGGCATACGTGCGGCGTGAAAGCAGATCGGGTTATTGCGAGTGCCCATGTCCTCGGTGCATACGGTGAGCCCCCGGCCTTCAAGGAGACTTTGGACTTCGGGGCCGACCATGTTGGTCATGGAGAAGATGGGCTTGTGGGCTTTGGCGTGATCGAGGCCCCAGAGAGCAGTGAGTGAAAAAATCAATGGAACAATCAGAAGAAGCCACAGCGCGCGTGTGTTCTGCACTGTTTCGATTTGGTAATTCGTGGTCCTAAGGGTCACTGGCATCTGGTTCGAATTATCTTATCGGCCTTATCGGTAGAAAACCGATATGTTTCAATGTTCCTTTCGCAACAAGTTCCATTTGGACTTTGCGAGAGGCAGGTCGCCTCTTCTTGTGGCAAATCGTTACAATCGAAGCCGGAAGTTGTTGTGTGGAGAGAACGAATGATTATTGGCGTGCCGAAGGAAGTAAAAGACCATGAGAGCCGCGTAGGCATTACCCCAGCAGGAGTGAAGGCGCTGGTAGAGGCTGGACACAAGGTTCTGGTGGAGCACGAGGCCGGTGCGCTTTCGGCGATGCCTGACGACGAGTACCAGTCCGCGGGGGCAGAGATTGTCGGGTCGGCACATGATGTGTGGCGGCTGGCGGAGATGGTGGTGAAGGTTAAAGAGCCGGTTGCGAAGGAGTACAAGCACTTTCGCGAGGGACTTGTGCTATTTACCTATCTGCACCTTGCGCCGCTGACAGAGTTGACGGATGCGCTGCTCGCTTCGAAGGTTACGGGCATTGCTTACGAGACGGTGCGAGATAAATTTGGAGCGTTGCCGCTGCTGACACCAATGAGCGAGGTTGCGGGGCGCATGAGTGTGCAGGTGGGTGCGGCTTATCTGGAGAAGGAGCACGGCGGGCGTGGCGTGTTGCTGGGCGGAGTGCCTGGAGTGCCTCCGGGAAATGTATGCATCATTGGGGGCGGCATTGTGGGGACGAATGCAGCAAAGATCGCGCTGGGCATGGGGGCGAAGGTTGCGCTGATCGATCTGAATTTGAATCGTCTGCGCGAGCTAGACGACATTTTCGGCGGACGAGTGTTCACGGTAGCTTCGAACAGTTACAACATCGAGCGCGCGGTGCGGGAGGCAGACCTGGTGATCGGAGGCGTTCTGATTCCGGGGGCGGCTGCTCCGAAAATCGTTACCAAGGCAATGGTGAACAAGATGAAGAAGGGCGCGGTTATTGTGGATGTCGCGATCGACCAGGGCGGCTGCATCGAGACGGCGCATCCGACGACTCACTCGAATCCTTCGTATGAAGTGGATGGCGTGGTGCATTATTGCGTGACGAATATGCCTGCGGCGGTGCCGAACACTTCGACGCTGGCGCTGACGAATGCGACATTTCCATATGTGCTGAAGCTGGCGCGTGTGGGAGCGAATGCCGCGATCGCCGAGGACCGGGGGATTGCTGAAGGAGTGAATACCTTCAATGGCGTGTTGACGTATGGCGCGGTGGCCGCGGCGCAGAAGCGTGAGTGGGAGCCGGTGTCGAAGCTGGTCTAGCAGGTGTCTTCGGAGATAGCGGCAAGATGAAGTGATCGAGAGAGGAGCTCCCTCGAACGCCTATAATCAGGTGATTGAAGGAGGGCTTGGCATGGCCACACCTGCGAACCGACGAAAGATATGGATCGCGTCGCTGGTGGTGTGTGTGCTGGCCCTGTTTGTGGCTCTGGCTACGCTGAATGCGTTCAATACACAACTGCCAACGCCCGCGACGACGCAGCAGATCGTAATTTTTACGGGTCTGTCGATTGTGGCGTTTCTACTGTTTGTAGCCGTTTTAATTTTGCTGGTTCGTAATGTGCTGAAACTGTATGCGGACCAGCGCAGCCGGGTGATGGGGACGCGTCTGCGTGCTCGGATGTTGTGGGGAGCTGTGCTGGTGAGTCTGATCCCAGTCGCTTCGATGTATGCGTTTAGTTATCTGCTTTTGAATCGCGCTGTGGACCGCTGGTTTTCGCAGCCGGTGACGGAGATGCGCGACGACAGCAACAATATGGCTCTGGAATTGGCTCGGTATACGACTGCGAATGCTCGGGCTGAGGCAGATTCGATTGCTGCTGGTCTGCCTGAGGCTTCGGCGGTGGTGGCTCCTGCTCCGTTGACGCCGCATCCTACTGCAGCTACGGCTGCGCGGCCTGCGGGGCGACGAGGCCCGCATACGCCACCTCATTCTGCGGCGCGGCCTGCCGCGGTATCGGCGGCTCGGGCTCGGCGGGAGGCGGTTTCTCAGATTCTGCGGCAGCACGAGATTACGCTGCAGAACGGATTCGCGGTTGTCTATCACGACGGACTGGTGATTGCTTCGTTCCAGTTGCCGCCGCGGGCCGGTGCTAGGGCACAAGTGAAGCCGTGGCTTCCGGACCAAGCGTCGGATGCGAATTCGGATGACCCGGTGAAGGCGACGACAGATCCGACGGATGCCGCGATTCTGGCGACGGCTCAGCGTAACGACCAGCCGGTGTTTTCGATTGGCACGACGGATTATGCTCTGGGAGCCACAACTCTGAAGCAGGGCAATACAGTTGTGGTTGGGTTGCCGATGCCTTTCGGCATGGCTGCAACAATGACTCGCCTGCAGAAGCGGGCAGAGGCTTATTCGGTTTTGTACAGCGAGCGCAGGCAGATTCGCGATCTGTATATGTTGCTGTTGCTGATGATGACGAGCCTCGCGCTTTTTGCGTCGAGCTGGTTGGCGCTGCATCTTTCAAAGCAGGTGACGAAACCCGTGGAAGCTCTGGCGGATGCGATGGAGGCCATTGCATCGGGAGACTATGGGCATCGAGTGAAGGAGAGTGCGACGGAGGAGTTGGGAGAGCTGGTTCGCAGCTTCAACCATATGGCTGCCGATCTCGAAGGCAGTCGCAGGGCGGTGGAACTTTCGACGGTGCAGTTGAGTGCTGCGAATGCGGCTCTTGAGGCGCGGGGAAGCGAACTTGAGACAATGCTGGAGACGATTCCAAATGGGGTGGCGACGCTCGATGCGGATCGGCGGATCGTGTTGGCGAATCGCGCACTGAGCGAGATGATGGACCCCGGAGGGCAGCGGCCTTTTCTGGGGCGGCCTATGGAAGATGTGTTTCCGGCAGAGGTCGCGGAGGTGTTGGATCGACTGATCAAACGCAGCCACAGGATGGGATCGGCGTCAAACGAGATTGAGGTGACGACGCCTGGGCATGCTGCAAACAGCGGCGGCACGATGAACCTTCTGGCGACGGTTGCGTTGCTCGAGATACCAACGACCACGGAGCGGCGGCGCGAGCATCAGGGATATGTTCTGGTACTGGAGAACGCGACAGAACTGCTGCGGGCGCAGAAGCAGTCGGCGTGGAAGGAGGTGGCGCGGCGGGTGGCACATGAGATTAAGAATCCGCTGACACCGATCAGCCTGAGCGCGGAGCAGATTCGCCGGCATATTGACCGGCTGGCTAATGCAATTGCGGAGCCGAGGCCGGTGAATGGCGCTGAACCTGCTTCGGTTGCGGTGATTCGACGCTGCAGCGAGGTGATTACTTCTTCAGTTGAAAGCATGCGCTCGCTGGTGGACCAATTTGCTTCGCTTGCGGAGTTTCCGACGGCGCGTCCGAAGCCAGCGGATCTGAATACGATTGTTGAAAATTCGCTGGCGCTCTTTGCGGGGCGAATGCAGAACATTCGAGTCGTGCGCAAGATGGCTCCTGACCTGCCGCTGGTGCTGGCTGATCCGGAGGCGCTGAAGCGTGCCTTGGGTAACCTGATCGACAATGCGGCGGAGGCGATGCAGCAGAGCCTGTTCCGCGAGCTTCGCATTGGAACATGCCTGCTGGAAAATGGCATGGTGGAGCTGACGATTGCGGATTCGGGGTCTGGGTTGACCGATGAGATGAGGGAGCGGCTGTTTCTGCCTTATTTCTCTACCAAACAGCGAGGCACCGGGCTTGGTCTGGCCATTGCAGCCAAGATTATTCAGGAACATCAGGGGACGATTCGAGCGGAAAAGAATGAACCCGCGGGAGCGAAGTTTATTGTCGAACTGCGGCAGGCGTCTTCTCTCGATGGCGACACCGAAGTCGTTTCGCCCAGTGTCTTTGCCTCTGAGGAGATCGGTAGTTACTCTGCGCTGAGGCCGAAGGAGGCGGATGCCGAAGAGAAACTTTTATCGAATGGCCGTGAAGCTGAAGGCGACCTGACTTCGGCTATCGCGCGAGGAACCAAATGAATCATGTATTGATCGTCGACGACGAAGCCGAGATTCGCGAGTCGCTCGAGAGTATTTTGCGAGAAGAGAATTACCTTGTAACGACAGCGGCGACTGCGACTGAAGCTCTGGAATTGCTGCGCGATGCGGCCTACGATGTGGTGCTGCTCGATATCTGGCTTCCTGATCGCGATGGGCTGGATACTCTGGCAGAGATTCGGCAGCTTGATTCGGCGAATGTTCCCGAGGTCATTATTGTCAGCGGACATGGGACGATTGAAGCTGCGGTGCGTGCGACGAAGCTGGGAGCTTACGACTTTCTTGAAAAGCCGCTTTCGCTGGACCGGACGCTGATTGTTCTGAAGAACGCGATGCGGGCGCGACAGATGCGGGAGGACAATCAGGAGTTCTCGCGGCAGCTTGCGCGGGGGACGGTGACCGGCAACTCCGTTCCGATGAAGGCGCTGCGGCAGCAGATTAAGCTGATGGCTCCGACGAATGGGCGCGTGCTGATTTATGGAGAGTCGGGTGCGGGCAAGGAGTTGGTTGGGCGCGCGATGCATGCGGAGAGTCTTCGCAAGGACAGGCCGTTTGTTGAGCTGAATTGCGCGGCGATTCCTGAGGATTACATTGAGTCGGAGCTGTTCGGCTATCGGCATGGAGCGATTCCGGGAGGGCCTCCGGAGAAGCGCGGGACGTTTGAGCGAGCCGATGGCGGGACGCTCTTTCTGGATGAAGTTGGCGATATGAGCCTTAAGACTCAGGCCAAGGTTCTGCGTGCGCTCGATGAACAGCGTTTTCTTCCTGTGGGAGCTTCTCATCCGGTGCATGTGGATGTTCGTGTGATCGCGGCTACGAACAAGGATCTGGAAGAGGAGATTGCACGTGGCAATTTTCGCGAGGATTTGTTTTATCGGCTGAATGTGATTCCATTTTTTGTTCCGCCCTTGCGGGATCGTAAGGAAGATATTCCGCTACTGGTGAAGGAGTTTCTGCAGCAATTTGGCGCGGAGTATGGGCGCCCGCATGCTGAGATGACGGAAGATGCGCTGGCCGCGTTGAAGCAGTATCACTGGCCGGGGAATGTTCGCGAGCTGCGGAATCTTGTGGAGCGGGTGTTGATTCTGAATCCGAAGACGCAGCGGATTGAACGGAGACATCTGCCGATGCTGGTCTACCGGGAGCCGGGGCGGGACGCGGGTAAGGCGAATGGGCGGAGCGAAGAGTTCACGTCACTCTTGCAGGCGCGCGAGGCTTATGAGCGTGACTACATCCTGAAGAAGCTGGATGAATTTCACGGGAATGTGAGTCGGGCGGCGGAAGGACTGGGGCTCGAGCGAAGCCATCTCTACCGGAAGATGAAGGCTCTGGGTGTGAGTATCAAGGAGTAGCCCATCTCCTATTTCGAATGATGAGGCCTCCTATTTTGGAGGCCTTAATTGCAAGCGATAACGTATTGTTCCAGGATCTTTTCCTTCACCATCGTAGGTCATGCCACATTTTTCCATCACCCGGATTGAGGCCGGAATCGAAGGGAAAGTATGGGCGATGAGGCTGTTAATCCGTTCGTTGTTGCGAAAGAACTCAACCATAGCCTTTGCGGCTTCGGTTGTGAATCCGCGGCCTTCAAACTGCGGCAGAACGGCATAACCAAACTCTGCTTCGTGTGGAGCTTCCGGTTTGATGAAACCACCACCGACGGTTCCGATCAACGTGCGAAAGCCGTCTGAAAATGGAAGAGCCACATAACGAAACCAGCCGATTTGGTTTGGATGCTGATCGAACAGCGTGAGAAAAAAATCGAGTACATGCGGCTCCCAATCGACAGGAGGCCAGTTTGCTGGAATCGTACATCCGATTAATTCGCCTAGACGGTTATCGCCGGTCTTTTCGGATTGGATTGTTTCGGGTGTGATTGCGATGAGGATTAGACGCGACGTGACGATATCGCCACACTCTTGAAGCTGCATCATGGGATCTCCTGAATCGTGTGTGTTGAGACGTGAAGGCGTAGACCGGAGAAATTTTCCGGTAGACACTACAACGAGTCGCACGTGATTCAGGCAGTCATAGGCAGGGCTGAAGTGTAGCAGGTTTATTTTTCTTCCGCTGCCTGTTTTTCTGCAATCTGTTCGAGTTGTTTGCGCCAGTCCAGGTCTTCGACGAAGCCGCGACTTGAGCGCCACTGCTCCTGCACTTTGACGAAGAGTTCGAGAAAGACGCGGGTTCCAAGGAGGCTTTCGATGTCTTTCCGGGCAGCGGTGCCTATTCGCTTCAGCATCTCGCCCTGCCTGCCGATGAGGATGGCTTTCTGGCCTTCTCGTTCGCAGTAGATTGCGGCGGAGATTTTGGTGACGGGGAGCTTGCCGTCTTTTCTCTTTTTGAGGGAGCCGGGCTCCTCATATTTTTCGATGACGACCGCAGTGGCGTAAGGAACTTCTTCGCCGGTTAGGAGGAGGATCTTTTCGCGGATGAGCTCAGCGACGAGAAATCGCTCGGGCTGGTCGGTGAGCTGATGTTTGGGGAAGTAGCGTTGGCCTTCCCTGAGCTGGGCAATTACTTTTTCGAGCAGGATGTCTAACCCCTCTTTTTTGCGCGCGGAGATAGGGATGACATCGGCGAAAGAGTGTTGTGCGGACCAGTGAGCAATCAGGGGGAGCAGGTCTTTTTTGGGGACTGCGTCGATTTTGTTGAGAACAAGGATGACGGGGCACTCCAGCTTCTTGATGAGGGAGAGGGCGAAGTCGTCTTCGGCAGCGGACATGGCACGTCGGGAGGCGGTGAAGTCACTCTCGTCTCCACGGGGGAGGCGATGGGTGGCGTCGACGATGAAGAGGACGGCGTTGCGGGATTCGAGGGCATCGTGAACCTCCTGCATCATCCGGCGGTCAAGCTGGGTGTCGGCCTTGTGGATTCCGGGTGTGTCGACAAGGACGATCTGGGCGGCGGGATGGCCGGGTTCGCCCGGGCCCTTCTTTTTCAAAGGGATCTCGAGGACACCGTGAATGCGGGTGCGGGTGGTCTGGGGCTTGTGCGTGACGATGGCAAGCTTCTGACCGAGAAGAGCGTTCAGGAGGGTCGACTTGCCCGCGTTGGGGCGGCCGATGATGGAGACGAAGCCGGAGCGGAAAGCCATTGTTTCTATTATGCGCTGGGATCGTGATGGTTGGTCTGGCGGCTTCGGTTGCGGCGGGGTGAAAAAAAGTTCGTATGCGCATCCGCGCCGCCAACTGCGCTGGAGCGTCGATTCGCAGATAATCATAACTGCGCATGGAATCATTTGTTACACGGTTCAAGAATGTCCTGGTATTGGTTGCGATTCTTCTCGCCCAAACTATCGGGCTCGCGGTGCAGGTTCGGCGGCCGGCGGAGCCGGGTGCGCCTGACGGCAGCAGCGTGACTTTGATCCGATACTGGGCTGTTTCCACGGTGACTCCGTTCGAGCGCTTTTTTCATGGACTGGGGTATAACCTGCGGCATGGCTGGTCGAACTATGTCGATCTGCGACATACTCGGCAGCAAAACCGCGATCTGCAGGAAGAGGTTGCACGTTTACGGCTGGAGCAAGCTGCGCTCTCGGAGGATGCGATTCAGGGGCATCGTTTGCAGGGGCTGCTGGACTTTCAACAACACTACGTTGCGACGACGGTTGCGGCTCAGGTCATCGGGACCAGCGGGAGCGATCTTTCGCGAGTGATCTATATCGACAAAGGCGCGAAAGACGGTCTGAAGACGGACCAGGCAGTAATTACTCCGGATGGGATTATCGGAAAGCTGCGGGATGTATTTCCGCGTACGGCCCAGGTGCTGCTGATTAATGACCAGACCTCCGGTGCGGGAGTGGTGCTTGCGACGACGCGGCTGCGCGCGATTCTTCGGGGGAGCATTACGGGGCAGGTTGTTATTAACAATCTGACACCGGACTCGCGGATCAAAGCCGGAGAGCAGGTTTTGACTTCGGGCGGCGACCAGATCTACCCGCGCGGGTTGCCGGTTGGGACGATTGAGTCGATCAAGCAGGATCCGGAGCATCAGCCTTATACGTTGATTGAACTGAAGCCCGCGGCAAATTTGAGTCAGCTGGAAGAAGTTCTGGTGATTACTGGAACGCAGTCAACGTTGCCCTTGGCGGCCCAGCATGATCTGGCTGTGGGAGCGGCTACGAAGGAGGCTCAGGATGCAGCCGTGAAGCAACTGGCGGAACAACAGGCCGCCGAAGCTGCGGCGAAGTCAGCCGCCCAGATTGTTGCGGACCGCCTGCCGAGCCTACATGATGGCGATCAGCCAGCGGGCGACGCTTCTACCCCGGCGGCTCCCGGAGCTACGCCCGGAGGCGTTGTTCCAAAACCACTTCCTACTGTTCACCCGGACCGGTACAGCTCCGGATCGACGCCGTCCGCGGCGGATCTGAAACCGGGGGCGCCGGAGAGGAATACTCCAGCGGCTGCGCCAACTCCTCTGCCTTCAATCGGAAGGCCACAGACGCAACCTGACTCGACTTCTCCGGTCAAACCTCAACCACAGGAGCTGCTCTAACCAACAGACAATGGACCGCACCCTCTTCATGGCTACGCGCAGCTATACATCTCGGCGAGAACTTGAGCAGCATACCTTTTCTCCTGCAGTAACGGTGCTGGTGCCGCTCGCAGCGATTCTGTTGCAGGCGTTGCTTCCCCGGCCGTTTCCACGGCTTGGGATTCTGGATCTTCCGTTGATTGTTACGGTGTTTTTTGCGGTGTCGCGGCGAAATCCGGTGGCTGGAACGTTGACCGGAGCTTTTATTGGGCTTCTTCAGGACGCTCTGACGAATACGCCGATTGGCGTGAACGGGATGGCGAAGTCAGTTGTCGGATATATCGCCGCCAGCATCGGGATTCAAGTTGACGTGGAGAACATCACGACACGTGTTTTCATGAACTTCGGCTTCTTCCTGATTCATAGTTTTTTGATTTTTTTGATCAATCGGCGGCTGTTGGGACACGCTGATTTTCATATTTTGTGGCTTCACGAACTGCTTCGCGCTGCGATTAATACGGTTGTGGCAATTCCTGTTTTCCTGTTGCTCGATAGGGCAAAACGGCAGGAATAAATGCGCCGTACGTCTAACGAATAACTTTGATAAACGTAAGAGTAATGTCTACGGGGATACACCGGACGTAAACTTAGATTGAGCATCTAGATCGAGCATGGAAGCGACTCACAATCCGGAGCAGAGCAGCGGACCGCTTGGCAGGGTTGAAAAACTGCCCAGTGGCAAACTTCATGCTGTGCAATATATCGTTGCGCTGATTCTGGCGATTCTGCTGGTGGGCTTGTGGCGGTTGCAGGTTCTGAACTCGGATAACTTCCGCTCGCTCGCAGAGGCGAACCGGATTCGCAAAGTTCCGGTTTTGGCACCGCGTGGGAAGCTTTTTGACCGTGAGGATCGGCTGCTGGTCGATAACTACCCTTCGGTGACTTGCTATTTATTGCGGGAGCAGGTCAACCTGGAAGCAGATTTGCCTCTTATCTCGCAGGGACTTCACATTCCCATCGACCAGATTCATGCGACGCTGCGACGGTACCAGGTGGCGCCCGCTTATCAGCCGATTCCGTTGAAGCAGGACATTACGCCAGACGAGCAGGCGTTTATCGCTGCGCATCGCGATGAATTGCCCGAGTTGGAGACACGGGATGAGCAGCGACGGCTTTATCCTGGCGACGGATTTGCGGCGCATCTTATCGGCTATGTTGGCGAGGTTTCCGAGCAGATGCTGGCGAATGATGACCGGTATTCGCTTTATTCGCCGGGCGATGTGGTTGGGCGTTCGGGCGTGGAGGCTACCTACGATGCAGTTCTACGCGGTGTCGACGGCAGCCGCGACGTGATCGTTAATAGCCACGGCAAGGAACTGGGGCATCTTGGGCAGACGCCGGCGATTCCGGGCAAGGATCTGAAGCTGACGATCGACCTCGATATTCAGATGGCGGCCGAGAAGGCCCTTGAAGGTAAGGTGGGGGCCATTGTGGCCATGGATCCGCATAACGGCGAGATTCTTGCAATGGCGTCGCGGCCTACGTTCGACCCGAACCAGTTTGCAGTTCGGCTGACGAAGAGCTATTGGAACGAGATTCTGAATAATCCCGACCATCCGTTGTTGAACAAGACTATTCAGGCACAGCTTGCGCCGGGAAGCACGTTCAAGATCATCATGTCGGTTGCTGGGTTGCAGGAGAATGTTGCACAGACGATGCATGTTGGCTGTAACGGAGGAGCTGAGTTCTACGGCCATTTTTATGCTTGCGATCGTCACCATGGGGCAGTGGACATCAACAATGCGATTCCCTATTCATGCGATACCTTCTACTACACGCTTGCGAACCGCCTCGGGATCGATACGATAGCGAAGTATGCGACTTCGCTTGGGCTTGGGCAGAAGACTGGCATCGATCTGCCGGATGAGGTGACCGGCACGATGCCCTCGACGGCGTGGAAGCTGAAGACTCAACATGAAAAGTGGTACGCGGGAGAGGTTATTTCTGTTGGGATTGGCCAAGGTGCTGTGACTGCATCGCCGATTCAACTGGCACGCGCCCTAAGCGGTATTGCTTCGGGCGGCGTTCTTCGGCGGCCACATGTAGTGTTTCCTGATGAAGTGCCACCTGAGCTGCTGCAATCGGTTCATGAGAGTTATCCCGGTTCCGGCGACGCAACCATCCCTTTGACGACAGAAAACTGGCAGCTGATTACCGATGCAATGGCTAATGTGACCAGCAGTCCGATTGGCACTGCTTACATTGCGCATCTTGATGGTGTCGATTTTGCGGGCAAGACAGGTACTGCCCAGGTAATGAGCCACGACGCATTGAGTCGCACGGGCGGTGGTCACAAAACGGATCCGAATGCGTGGTTTGTCGGTATGACGCCACGTCGCAATCCGGATATCGTGGTTGCGGTTCTGTGGGAGCATGGCAACTGGGGGAATAACTCCGCGAAGCTTGCAGCGCAAGTGATCAATGCGTTCGTCACGAAGCAGCGCAAGCGAGACAATAATATCCGCATTGCGGACACTCCGAAGCCTCAGACAGAGCCCACGACTTCTTCTACTCCAAAGCCCTCAATTCCCAATGCTGAATAGTTTTGTAGCGGTGTGTGAAAGTGCATCTTAGTGCTCCGTCTCTTTGGGTTTGCCCATGCGCATGTTAAATCCGATGATTCCGCCGGTGACGTTGATGCCGTTATCGAGATACTTCGGTTCAGACAAGTAGGCGTTTGAGACGTGCATGTAGGCCGGGCCAAGCGACATGCTGTACTTCTGGTTGAAGTTGTAGCGGAGGCCGGCGCCTAACCAAAGAGTGAAGGTGAAGTCCTGCCCCTGTGCGTAAAAATTGCCAGAGGGGCCCTTTGCGTCGATGCCGCCTGCCCCCAAACGCACTTCGAAGTAGGGTGTGGCCTTCCAGTTTCGGGGGACGAAGTTGCGCCGGAAGCCGAGGTTGAAGGCACCATATATTTTTTCCGGGCCTCTTGGAATCGCCGTGAGAGAGAGCGAGGCGATCATGTCAGTGTTTCCGCGGAGGATACGAGGACCGTTGATCTTTCCCATGTGCCATCGGATAGAAGCGAAGGTTGGCACCAGAGTGTAGTGAAGAGGCTTTTGTGAGTAGTCGCCCCCGACGAAAACATCAAAGACGAAGGGAATATTGATGGGGAGGGCTCCCGTATCGAGGGAGAATTCGAGTTTATTTCTGTAGTAGATATTCTCGTTGAGGTCGGGCAGCTTGATTGGTCTCGTGACGGATATGACTGCGTCGGAGGCGGTGGACTTCAAATCGTGGTCGGAGGATACAACTCTTTGCGGGTCGTCTTGTCCGACCTGCTCAGAGGTAGATTCATTGGTGGTCGGTAGAGCCTGGGCGGGTCCTTGTGCCACTGATAACGCGGGGTAGGCGAGGCAGGTAACGAGAAGAGCAAACAAGAACAGACTTCGTCCGGCCATTTTAAGTCGGATCAACCCACTGAACAGAAACTGCGTTTGGGGAGGCCCAAAACTTTCAAATTTGTCGTCGTTGCGTCTGCGAAGGACGGCTCTTTCCGCGAAACGAGAATTGAATTCAGTGGCACGATTGAACAAAAGCGAGTGTTCTGGGTTTCCCAAGGACGCTCCTGCCTGGGGAACTGTCGTGCGTAGGGGTCAGAATCCGCAGGATTTTTCTTTAAATTCGACGCTTAACTAGCATACCCTGTGACACCCGCGACTCGGCGTGCTATCAGCTCATATTCACCTGTGAAATCCGCTGTGTCTGTGAGCCTTAGGAACTGGTTACACTAGGGAAAAGCATGACCCGCCTCTCTTCTTATCGCGACTTCGACTGGGTTCTACTCGGTTTTGTTCTTCTGCTGTCGCTAATCTCTGTGCTGGAGATCAAGTCCGCGACGCTGCATACGAAGTTTCACGGGTTCGATCACAAGCAGATCGGATTTCTGGCGATCGGCATTGTGCTGATGTTTTTGATTTCGCTGATCGATTATCACCGGCTTATCGATATCGTTCATTGGGCCTATGGGATTGGCATTTTGTCTTTGGTTGCGGTGGCATTATTTGGGACGAAGATTCTTGGAGGGAAGCGCTGGATCGGATATCACGGCGTTCACTTTCAGCCTTCGGAGTGGATCAAGCTGATTCTGATTGTTGCGGTGGCGCGTTATTTCTGGGGACTCGCGGGCAGGGAACTGAGCTGGGCCGATATTGGGAAGGTCTCGGCTCTGGTGATTGTTCCTATGTTGTTTGTGTTGAAACAGCCTGATCTTGGAACGGCGCTTACGTATTTGCCGATTCTTATCTGCGGGTTGTTTCTTGGCGGGATTCGACCGAAGCAAGCGGGTATTATTGTGCTTGCAATTGCTCTCGTGGGAGTGATTGCCTGGAAAAGCGGCAAACACCTGAAGCCTTATCAACAGGCGAGAATTAATGCATTTATCAATCCTGATTCGGACCCGCGGGGATCGGGTTATCAGATTCGGCAGTCGCTAATTGCAGTGGGCTCGGGCGGAGTCTGGGGAAAGGGGACGAATAAAGGGACCCAGACGCAGGGAGATTTTCTTCCTATTCCTTATACGGATTTTATTTTTGCTGCTTACTCCGAGGAGCACGGGTTTGTTGGTGCGGTCGGAGTGCTGCTGCTCTATTTTCTGATTCTCATGCGACTGATTCAGAATGCGCAGACTGCTTCGGACCTGCCCGGGAGTTTCATCATCATGGGAGTGGTCGCGGTGATCGTGTTTCAGATTGCTGTTAATGTCGGCATGGTGGTGGGGCTGATGCCCGTTACGGGAATTCCTCTGCCTCTGCTGAGTTATGGAGGCTCTTCTGTGCTGTTTACGTTTCTCGCCCTGGGTATTGTGATGAATGTCCGAATGCGGCGGTTCGTGAACTAGCGCTTCGTGGCTTCGACGACTGCCTATAATTGCGGGATGCAAAATTTCTTTGGCGACCTCCGCTTCGCTGCTCGAATGCTGGCAAAAAATCCTGGATTTACTCTTGCAGCGATTGTGACTCTGGCGTTGGGAATTGGCGCGAATGTCGCAATCTTTACCGTGACCAGCGCATTGCTGCTACGGCCTTTGCCTTATCGTGTTCCGCAGCAGCTGGTGAGCCTGGATGTTAAAAGCAAGACGACGGATTTTGGTGGGACTCTGATTCGATATGAATTGCTTCGGGATCATGCGCAATCGTTCGAGTCGATTGCCGCGTGGGCGAATGACAATTTGAATCTGACGGGAAGGGGAGAGCCGCTGCAAGTTCCAGTGGCGCGTGTTTCTCCGAACTTCTTCTCGACGCTGGGTGTGGAGCCGCAACTTGGACGGAGCTTTACACAGCAGGAGGGGCGGCCTGAGGGGCCAGCGGTTGTGATGATCAGCGATTCGATGTGGCGCGACCGGTTTGGGGGGGATCGCAACATCGTTGGGCAGACGATAGCACTGGATACAGTGCCGAACGTGATCGTGGGTGTGCTGCCGGCTGATGTTCAGTTTCCGTTTGTGGGTGCGGCTGACATCTGGACTCCACGCTATTTCGAGTACAGTTTGATGACGCCGCAGCGGCTGCGCATGGGGGTAGGTTATCTCGGTTTTGTGGGGAGGTTGCGGTCAGAGATGCCGCTGAAGCGAGCAGAGGAAGAGCTTGGCGTTATGAATCAGCAGTACCGGAAGGAGAATCCGACGGCTCCCGACGCGGACGCCGGGGCGGTGGTCATGCTGACGCCGCTGCGGGATTTTGTGGTAGCGGGCGTTCGTGGGAAGGTACTGATCCTGTCGGGATTTGTTGCTTTGCTGCTTTTGATCGCTTGTGCGAATGTAGCAAGCTTGTTACTTTCGCGGGCGCTGGCTCGCCGACGAGAGATCGCGGTGCGCATGTCGCTGGGAGCGGGGCGCAGCGTGATTGTGCGGCAGCTCTTGACCGAGAGTGCCTTGCTTTCGCTGATTGCAGGCGGACTGGGTGTGGGTTTGAGTTGGGTTGCGACGCGTGCGTTGACGGCTTCAGGTGCGAGTCAGCTTCCGCAGGGTGTTCCGATTGGCGTTGATCTGAGGGTGTTGTCGTTTGCCGTTGTGGTTTCGCTCGTGACAGGCATTGTCTTTGGAAGTTTTCCGGCTTTGCGACTTTCACGAGTTGATCTGTATGCTGCCTTGCGGGAGGAAGGCCGAGGGTCTTCTCGCGGACATGGGCGTGCCCAGATGAGCAGCCTGCTAGTGATCGGGCAGATTGCACTTTCGTTGCTGCTGCTGGTGGGTGCTGGTTTGCTGCTGCACAGCTTCAGGCAATTGCTGCGGGTGGATCCAGGGTTTGATGCCAGCAATGTGCTCTCCATGAACGTGTCGCTGTCGACAACGAAGTATGCAAAGCCGGTGCAGCAGATCGCGTTCTTTGACGAGATGCTGCGGAAGGTTTCCGTGGTGCCGGGTGTGGGAAGTGCGGCGATCTCGGCCGCTTTGCCGCTGAGTTGGAAGAGGATTACTCCCATGTTGCCGGAGGGACAAGCTGAGGTCCCGCTGTCGCAACGGCCTTTTCTTGATATTGAGGCCGTCAGCCCGGCGTGGTTTCAGACGATGCGAGTTCCGCTGGTGCGTGGGAGGGAGTTTTCTGACGCTGACAATCCGCAGGCACCCAAGGTTGCGATTGTGAATGAGACTTTTGCGCATCGCTTTTGGCCAAACGAGAATCCGCTGGGCAAGCGGATCGTAGTCGGGCGTGGGCCAGATGCGACCGAGGTCGTGGGAGTGAGTGGTGACGTAAGGAACAAGGGCCTGGCGCAGGAGACACAGGCGCAGATCTATGTTCCATTTCCCCAGTTGGCGTGGGCGAATATGAATCTGCTGGTTCGGACAACGGTTTCGCCCGAGAGCGTTACTTCGCTTGTTCGGTCACAGATTGCTGCTGTGGACCCGGACCAACCGATCAATAACGTCAAGACAGTGGAGGAGCTGGTTGATAACTCGCGGGCCCAATCGCGCTTTGTGGCGTTCCTGCTGGGCATTTTTTCTGCTACAGCTTTAGCTTTGGCTCTGATTGGGATTTATGGAGTGCTGGCGTATTCAGTTGCGGAACGGCGGCAGGAACTTGGGATTCGACTGGCACTTGGAGCGAAACGCGAAGACATTCTGCTGCTGATTCTCAAGCGAGGATTTGTTCTGGCTGCTGTCGGGATCTCCGTTGGGCTGGTTACTGCGCTGTTGCTGACGCGACTGATGGGAAGCATGCTCTACAAGGTTGGGGCTCACGATCCAACAACCTTTGCCCTGGCTCCGCTTTTGTTTCTTGCGATTGCGCTGCTGGCGAGTTATCTGCCTGCACGACGGGCGACGAAGGTGGACCCGGCAGAGGCCCTGCGGGAAGGTTAAAAGGCAGACTGTAACTGTGATTGAACTTTTTCAGCGTTTTGAGAGTTGACGGGCCTTTAGAATCAATGGGCCTTGTATGGTATCTAGCTCCGCACTGGCTTCTGCAGCACTTTTAGTGCGATACTCTTAGTAGCATCTGTTCGGCTGTAGATGCCGTTCAGCGCAGATTCCCCGTCTCCCCAGGCGCACGGTCGCCGGGAACGGAAAGAAGATTTTTAGAAGAAAAGGCCGGCCAGGCGAGAGACATCAGTCCGTTGGCCGGACAGGTTTCAGGGAAATGATTGCATCCGGATGGCGAACGGCCCCGCCTCAAACTTATGATTTTGAGGTAGTTCTGGCCACAAACTCCGCATGTCAGCTGTCGCTCGAAGCACCCCGTGTTCCCGATTTTTCCGGTAGTGCCCGATCCGCGCCCATTGCAGGTGCGCTCGCGGCTCAGTATTTCGTACCGGCTATCGAGTTTTTTTCACGCGCTTCTGCACCTCCTATCCTGTCCGCACCACGGTGAGCAAATCCTGGCGTTATTGCCAGGTGAAAACTCGCGATTGATCTCTGTCTCGGTCTGCCGCTCGTACCTGAAATAAGGACGGGCAGAAAGAGCACAGAATGTCGAAAGAAATTTACATCTCCGGAACTCCGCATGAGACTCGTCTCGCCATCGTCGAAAACGATGCGCTCGCGGAGATTTATTACGAACGCGAGAACGAATACACACTCGCCGGATCTATTTATAACGGCCAAGTGACCCGGGTTTTGCCGGGAATGCAGTCTGCGTTTGTGGACATAGGTCTCGAACGCGACGCCTTTCTCTACATCACCGATTTCATGGAAGAAGAAGGCGAATCCGCTGACTTCGATACCAATGGCGATTCCAACCGCAGACGTGAGCGCGGAGATCGCAATGGCGCTCCAACGATCGAGGGCGCTGCCGATTCGTCCAGCGAGTCCGACCGCAGTGATCGTAATGGACGCGGTGATCGTGGCCGCGGACGAGGTGGCAGGGATCGAGGTGGCAATCGTGAACGTCAGCCTATAGCTGATCCTATGATCTCTTCGGGCGAGGAAGATAGTTTCAATGCTCCTGTGGTGGACTTTCTCTCGGCGAATCAGTCGGACGAGGCTACTGTCCAGGAGGGCGGGGAGATTGGCGAAGGCGCTCCGGGTGCCGATGGCAGCCGCAGGTGGCGTGGACGCCGTGGACGCCGCCGTGGACGGGGCCAGGGACCGCGCGAGGGATCCTCGCAGGTTGCAAGCGCTCCCGCCGCTGCCGAAGCGAACGAAGGGTCTTATGGGGATGACTCGTTCGAACCGGAAGTTGCTGCACAGCCCACTTTGAGCACTAACATCCCGGAGCAGGTGGAGTCCGGTTATTCAGCGGCTGAGACGACCAGCCTTACTGTTGATGAGACTCGTGAGCGCGAGAACCGCAATGATCGGGGAGGGCGCGGGGATCGTAACAATCGTGGCGGGCGTGATCGTCTTGATCGTAACCGTGGAGGCCGGGATCGCGGTGGACGCGACTCGCGCGCTCCGCGTGGCTTCGCGCCGAGGACGTCGCTTTATGGCGTCGATGACACTTCGGTTCACCACGAGGCTTCGGAAGCGGGCGGTCTGCCTGTTGAGCCGATTGTGCTTCCGGGGGAATCGCTCTCCAAGTACCGCAAGGAAGCGGAGGTGCCGGCTGCGGCTGTTGCGCCCGGTGCGGTTGCCAAGCCGGTTGATGCGAACATTATTATTCCCTCCGCCCCTGGGTTTACGATTCCCGATGGTTGGGATGGGGGCAGTATTCTGCCGGGTGAGTCGCTGTCGCGTCATCGTCGAAGAGAGAACCGTGCGCCGGTGCAGGAATCCGGCGAAAACTACTCCGCGGAGATTGAAGAGAAGACTCAGATCACGCCAGTCGTACAGGCCGAGGTGACTTCTCAGGCTGAGCCTCTAGAAGATCAAGAAGAAATTCTGCCTGCTGTTCCTCCGGCAGAGTATGAGCCCGTCAATGCTTCGGCTTCGTACCGGCTCGATCCTGCAGCGCCGAGCGAGTTCCGACAGAGCGCGCCGGTACTTGAAGAGCCGATTGTGGAAGAGGCTGCGGCTCTGGAAGTTATCGAAGAGGCTCACGAGTTCGCTGCAACCCACACGATGACGCCGACTCCGGAAGAGCCTGTCGCACAGGTTGCTGCTGAGCGTGTGTTTGAAAAGTTTGACTGGCAGACTTCGTCTGAACCGATTCCGACGGTCTTTGATAAGCCGGCCGCGGTTCCACATGAGGTTACGACCCTTCATGCGAGCGGCGATATCACTTCTGAAGCTCCGGCCAGCACTTTCATCCCGAGCGCTGGCGCACTCGTAGAAGAGACTCTCGACGAAGAGGACTACAACACGACGCTCCATGCCAGCGCCATCGAAGAGATGGAGGATTTTGACGAAGAGGAGACGCTTGAAGGAGCTGCCGATCTAGGCACGATGCTTCGCGAGATGTCGATCGACGAGATTACCCGGTCCGGCAGCGTGGAGGATGAGGAAGAAGACGACTTCGAGGAAGAGGATGCCGTTCACGATCACACGATCGGCGAAGTTGATTCCGACGAAGAGAGCGATGAAGAGGAACTCGACGAGGCGGACACCGAAGAGGATGTTATTCACGAGGAGTTCGCTGAAGCAGGGGACGGTCTATCGAATGGTGCTGAGCCGGCTCAGGCTGGGTTTGCGATTCCTTCACGTGACCGCAACCGCGATGATCGTGGCCGTGGGCGCCGCGATGGACGTCGGGACGGTCGCCGTGATCGATTCGGCCGGGGAGATCGTCATGATCGTCCGCGCAATGCTGGTGGAGGTGGTGATCGCGAGCGTTCCGGCGGACGTGATCGTCGTGGGGGACGCAGTTCGATGCAATCCACGAATCTTCCTGCCATCAGCGAGTTGCTGAAGCCAGGTCAGGAGATTCTGGTTCAGATTGCGAAGGAGCCAATAGCGAAGAAGGGCGCGCGCATTACCAGCCACATTGCATTGCCGGGGCGCTTCCTGGTCTTCATGCCTACGGTGAACCACACGGGAGTGTCGCGGAAGATCGAGTTGGATTCCGAACGACGCAGGCTGAAAGAGATTCTGTTGAGCGAGAAGGGCGAGGCGGCAGGCGGCTTTATCGTTCGCACCGCCGCTGCGGGGGCTACAGAAGAGGAGCTTCGCAGCGACCTTCGGTTCCTGCTCAATCTGTGGGCTGACATTAAGCAGCGCAGCGAATCTTCGAAGTCGCCCGCTCTCATCTATCACGATTTGAATCTGGTCGAGCGCATTCTGCGCGATCAGGTCACGGACAACTTCTCTGCGATCTGGGTTGATACCGAGACAGACTACGAGCGCATTCTGCGATTCCTGCAACGCTTCCAGCCCTCGCTGATTCGCCGCGTGAAGCTTTACACCAAGGAGACGCCGCTGTTTGAGCAGTTCGGCATCACCGAGGAGATCAATAAGGCTCTGCGATCGAAGGTATGGCTGAAGAGCGGCGGCTCGATCGTTATCAATCAAACCGAAGCTCTGGTTGCGATCGACATCAATACCGGCAAGTTTGTCGGCAAGACGGCTCGTCTTGAGGACACGATCGTCAAGACAAACCTCGATGCGATTCCGGAGATCGTTCGCCAGATTCGTTTGCGCGATCTTGGCGGGATCATCATTATCGACTTCATTGATATGGATGAACGGAAGAATCGCAATCGTGTGATGGCCGCACTGGAAGACGAGTTGAAGAACGATCGCGCTCCGTCGAAGATTCTTCAGTTCAACGACTTTGGTCTGGTTGCGATTACTCGTAAGCGAGTCAAGCAGTCGCTAGAGCGCACTTTGTCGACTACCTGCAACATCTGCACCGGAACAGGTATGGTCAAATCGCCGGTTACGGTCTGTAACGACATTTATGTCGAGATGCGGAAGATGCAGCGGCATCTGGAACGCGGCGATGTGATGCTCCGCGTGAACCCGGAGGTCGTAAAACAACTGAAGGCACCGGGCACGAAGTGGCTGCAGGAGATGGAAGAGATGGTGGGCAAGACGATTCTCGTCAAGTCCGATCCGAGTCTTCATCCTGAGCAGTTCGATATTCACTAGTGCTGAGCTGCGCCGAGAACTGTTACTATTGAGATAAGGGCCTCCAAGTAAGGAGGCCCTTATCTCTTCGCGGATCAATGTTTTGTCGGCGATAAAATTATAAAAACCGCCAATTTCTGTCATCCCAATTGTGATTTCCTGCGTCATACACAACAAGCGCATTCGAGTCGGGTTCAAGGCCATATAGGAACCTCGCAGTACCAAGGAGCCACACAGAGATGCACATAACCAAGAATCGTTTTTCTACTTTCATCGATTACTCCGCCGCGATCGTTTTTTTCGTTGCCAGTGGCGCACTTGGGCTGCATGCGCAGCAATCGGCAGGCACGGCTCCATCCCTGCCGCCAATTAGTATTAAGGCAAGTCTCGCAGCGCCGCTTGATCTCTCTACCCCGGACGATTTGAAGTATTCAAGCAGCGTCGGCAGTGAGGAGATGGCGGACGCCGAAACGTTTAATTTGGGCGCTGGCGAGGATCAGCCGCCGCCGCGCCGCCGCTACGGTCATCCGAATTATTCGGATAGCCACACCAACGCCGACGGCTCTGCCAAGTACTCCTTTATTGTTGGCGGCGGTTTTACGTTACCGGTCGGCGATTCTCACAATTACCTGAGCACGAGTTACGACTTCCAAGCTGGCGTAGGGCGCAACTTCAGCAAGAAGTTTGGCGTGCAGGCAGAGTTTAATTGGGCGAATTTCGGATTTCCGACTTCGACGCTTAATAAGCAGCTCGTAATTTATAACAGCACCTGTCCCAATGCCGGCGGTTGCGGTCTCACTCAATTGGGTGGCACAAGTCATATATGGTCATTCACGCTTGATCCGATCGCGAACTTTTATGAGTCGGACACGCTGGGAGCCTACGTCATCGGCGGCGGCGGTTTCTACCACAAAACCGCTAACTTCACGATTCCGTCGATCGGGACGTATTGCGATCCGTTCTATGGATGCTTTCAATACCAGGCGAATCAAACGATCGACAAATACACCAGCAACGCGTTCGGCGTTAATGTGGGCGCTGGGATGACGTACAAGTTCTCGCGTTTTGCATCAGAGCGTTTCTACGTTGAAGCGCGTTACGTCTACACCTTCAACTCTGAACGAGCCTTTTCTTTCGGCGATTCGAGCGGAAATAATTTCAATGTCTTTCCGCAGAACAGCGACAAGACTGGATTCATTCCCATCACATTTGGCATTCGGTTCTAGTAATGCATACCAGTCTGCCTGGTTTAAGACAAAAGAAGGGAGGTTCGCTTCCCTTCTTTTGTACTTAAACCGATCACTCAACGGTGGAGGCGAAGCAAAAAGCCGGCTGTGACGCCCGCCATCGAACCGAGGCTCATAGAGATCTGGTGACCAAGTCCGCGTTGGCGCATCTCCCACGCGTTGAACCATAAGATTCCAACCAGCATCAGGGCCAGTCCCGGGCCAACGATCCAGCGGTAAGTATCACCATTTACGAGCGCCGCGGCGTAACCCCCGGCCGTAGTGCACACCAGCCATACGGCGTCCTGGGTGTACTTATACGGTGCTCGAATCCTGTGATCCTTCACAACAAAATCACGTGAGGCTGCGGTAATCCCAAACGCCGCCGCCATCGCCAAGCCGACGGCGACTGCGTATCCCACAAACAGGGCAAGGGCGATATAACTGACGACGATGATCAGCATTCTTTCTTCAGGGTCCTCCGGTGGAAGGCATTCTAAATGCGAATAAAGTCTATCAGCCCGTTTCCGGGATCGTGTCAGACGCCGACAGGGTAGGGCTTTTCGTGCATCTGCTGACCTGGATCCCCGCTTCGCTCAAACCGTCCCTGAAGCAGGCTTAGTAACCCGGTGTACCAATATCCAAAGACAAACAAGACCAGGAACGGCACGGTGAAGAAGTTCTCTGTCGAGATGGCATAGTAGACGGTCCACGCGAAGTAACATCCGATGGCAAGCTCGATCCAGGGCACGATTCCGAGACGCTTGCGATAGACCTTTGCCTGGGTCTTCTCGCCTTTTTTCTTGACCTTGTACTTGGGAGTGCGGGCGAAGGCGCTCTTGACTCCGAACAGGGCTTCCATCACAGCCTTGGTGTTTGTGATGGTCAGGCCAACTCCGCCAAGCGCCATGACGAACGGTATGTAGAGGATCGACATATACCAGCTGCGTGGATAGAGCTCTTTCTGGCTTACCAGGTAGAACGTGGAGACCGACATCGTGCTTGCGATGAAGAGAGGAAAGTCGATCAGGAGCATCTGAATATACCCCTGCCAGCTGCGGACAATCATTGCGGGCATCAGCAACACGCTAAGGACGATCATCAGCGGATAACTGATGTTGGCTGTGAGGTGATACCAGGCTTCGAGTTTTGTGTGCCAGGGAGCATCACTTTTGAGAACGCGTGGGAGAATCTTTTTGCCGGTCTGGATGAGGCCCTTTGCCCAGCGTGCCTGCTGAGTTTTGAAGGCCGTCATCTCGATTGGGAGTTCAGCAGGGCATTCGACGTCCTGCAGATACTTGAACTGCCATCCGACGAGCTGCGCGCGGTAGCTGAGGTCAGTGTCTTCGGTGAGTGTGTCGTGCTGCCAACCGCCTGCGGAGTTGATCGTCTCGCGCCGCCA
>Ga0206901_1027_pt1 | contig 32991 bp, 28 predicted proteins | sample Alteio_BWOrgHeat_47_FD_152936 | JGI IMG/M metagenome (GOLD analysis project Ga0206901, IMG submission 152936) | Enriched cells from forest soil in Barre Woods Harvard Forest LTER site, Petersham, Massachusetts, United States -... | ecosystem: Environmental > Terrestrial > Soil > Temperate forest >...
AAATGAGACTCGGTGAATACACTTGCTCGCCGTGCCGCACGCCATCAAGAAATCACTTGTCTGGAAAACGGGACTCGGATAAGTGCAAGAGTCAAGAGTTCTGTGCTCTCTTGGCTCATGAGGGTGAGTTCCTGAAAGGGTACGTGGGGAAGAAGTTAGACGGTGGATCGAGTAGGGCGGGTTATTCTCGAAGAGGCGATTCTCGCGACCTTGCTCGGGTTTGCGAAAAAGCGACGTGATATCGAAGGGCGGGACAGAGGTGCTTGAAGCGCCGGAGGAGAGATACGTCTCGGAATCGAGTGGGCGACGGGGGGCGGCTTCGTCGAATCGCAAGTTGCGTCGGGATTTGAGTGAAGATTTCGCGGATCCTTATGAAGATGAGGATGATCGCCCGGCGGCACGGCGACGCGCCGGGGTACGCGTGCGTTTTCGCGGATTGCCTGCGACGAAGTGGGGACGGATCTTTGCTGCCTGCGGATTGGTTACGGTACTGGGGTTGGGGTTTGCCACTTATCTGATGGCGAAGAGTTATCTGTTGCATGATGAGAGGTTTGTGATTTCGTCGTCGTCGGCGATCGAGATTGATGGGAATGTACATGTGACACGTGCGCAGTTACTGGGGATTTTTGGAGAGGATGTGGAGCGGAATATCTTTACGATTTCGCTGGCAGACCGGCGGACCGAATTGGAGAGATTACCCTGGGTCGCGAATGCAACGGTGATGCGGCTGCTGCCGAACAGGATGCGAGTGTCGATTGTCGAGAGAACGCCGGTGGCATTTGTGCGGCAGGGAAGCAGAATTGGACTAGTGGATGCGAGTGGCGTGTTGCTGGACATGCCTGTGGACGCGAAGAAGACCACAGAACATTATTCGTTTCCAGTGGTGACCGGGATTGCTTCGAACGAACCCGTGTCGACGCGGGCGGCGCGAATGAGAATCTATCAGAGATTCACTTCAGAGCTGGATGGATCGGGCGAGAAGATATCCGAGGAACTGAGCGAGGTGGATCTTTCGAATCCGGAGGACGTGAAGGCGATGATTCCGGATCATTCGTCGGAGATCCTGGTGCACTTCGGCGATGAGGATTTTCTGAATCGGTATAGAAAGTTCAAGGAGCATTTGCCGGAGTGGCGGACGACTTATCCGAAGCTGTCGTCCGTTGATATGCGATATGAGAGGCAGGTGGTATTGGAAACAGGTTCGCTCGCAGGTGCTGCGCCTGCCGATGCAAGCGGTGTCAATACTTCAAGTGCGAAGGCTTCGGTTGCGGATGATAAGAACATTAAACCCGCCGAGACTGCTGCGAGGCCGGTTGAAAAGGTCAATGCGAAATCAGTGGTGAAGAAAAATCCTCCGGTCGTTGTGCATAAGGCAGCGGCCAAGCCGGTGACAAAGGCTCCGGTGCATGTGGTGGCACAGAGCGAAGTTGCTTTTGATGTTCCTTCGCGAAAGGCTCCGCCGAAGGCTAAGCAGCCGGCTACTGCCACGGCGCAATCTCATTCTCAGGTGGTTCATCCATGAATCAGAAGCTGGACAATCTGATTACTGTGCTTGATGCCGGTAGCACGAAGAGTTGTGTGCTGGTGGCGGAGTTGCAGGATGGTGTGTTGCGATATCGCGGGCACGGTATTGAGCCGTCGCTTGGAATGCGCAAAGGCTTAATTGCGGAGCTGGGGCCGGCTGCGGAGGCAATCAATCGTGCGGCGTTGACGGCAGAGCGGTCGGCGAAGGCCGGGATTGAGACGGCTGTGGTTGGCATTGGCGGGACACATGTACGCGGCGTGAACTCGCGTGGCGGAATCAGCATGGGAAGTAGGATGCGAGAGATTACGCGAGAAGAGGTGAAGGCCGCAGTGGACCGCGCAAGGAGTGTTGCGCTACCTCCGGATCGCGAGGTGCTGCATCTGTTGCCGCAGGAATTCATTCTGGACGATCAGCCAGGAATTCATGATCCGATTGGGATGGTGGGGAACAAGCTCGAAGTGAATCTGCATCTGTCGACTTGCTCGGGCGGTGTGGCTCAGAGTGTGATTACGTGTGCGAACCGTGCAGGACTTGAGGTGCAGGATACGGTGTATGAAGGGATTGCTGCGGCTGAAGCTGTGCTGAGCGCAGATGAGCGTGAGCTTGGCGTTTGCATGGCGGATATCGGCTCGAGCACGACCGAGCTTGCGGTATTTTTCGAGGGATCGATTGCGCACACGGCGGTGCTGCCGATCGGTGGGGATCATTTTACGAATGATCTGGCTGTTGGGCTGCATGTGACGGTAGAAGAGGCGGAGTATTTAAAGAAAACCTATGGGCATTGCGTTGTTACGGCGGTGCCGCAGTTGAACGAGATTGAGGTTGGCGGGAATCTTGCGATCTCGGGTGGGCAGCCAGCGCGGATGGTGCGGCAGCGATTTCTGGCAGAGATTCTGGAGCCGCGGGCGCGTGAGTTGTTTACGATGCTGCGGGATAATCTGCGGAACGGTGGCGTGTTGGAAGCGCTTGGCGCTGGATGCGTGTTGACCGGCGGTGGGGCGCATATGGCAGGATTGCTTGATAATGCGGAGAGCTTATTGCGGGTGCCAGCGCGAGTAGGCTATCCCGTACCGCTATCGCGGATGCCTGCGGAGCTGGCTACTCCAGAGTTTGCAGTGGCGATTGGAATGCTGCTTTATACGCATCGAACGCAGGTTCGAAGAGCGAGCGAAGAGCAGGGTTTGAAGGCTAAGCTTAGGGCAATCTTTGCGGGAAGCTTCTGAGCGCGTTCCAGGAAAGATGTATTGGTTGTTCGCGAGTGTTTCTTTTTTTGCCTGCACTTGAGCGATTTTCCAAACAGAAAAATTAGAGACAAAAAAAATAGAAATTTCTCACAAAGGGGCTTTACAGATTCAGTATTTAACCATATGGTTATTTAACCAAGAGGTTTATTACGATTATGCAAGATCAGGTGAGTTCGACATTTTCAGCTTTGGCCGACCCGACGCGAAGAGCAATTTTGGCTCGTCTGGCGCTGGGAGAGACTTCGGTGACGGAGTTGGCTTCGCCTTTCGAGATGAGTATGCCGGCGATTTCACGACATCTGAAGGTTTTGGAGAAGGCGGGGCTAATATCGCGCGGGCGTGAGGCGCAGTGGAGGCCCTGCAAGTTGCAGGCGGAGCCGCTGAAGCAGGCGGCGGATTGGCTCGATGAGTATCGCCGGTTCTGGGAGGCGAGCTTCGATCGTTTGGATGAGTATCTGAAGACACTACAGGCGAAGGAGAAGAAGCGTGGCAGAACAAAGAACTGAAGTGAGTGAGGCGACGGACCGCGAGATTTTACTGACGCGGGTGTTTGATGCTCCGCGGAGGATGGTATGGGAAGCATGGACCGATCCGAAGCAGGTTGTGTTGTGGTGGGGGCCGAAGGGCTTTTCGATCACGATTGAGGAGATGGATCTACGACCTGGTGGCGTGTGGAAACAGGTGATGCACGGGCCTGATGGCACAGACTATCCGAATAAGAGTGTTTTTAGGGAGATTGTGCCTTACGAGCGACTTGTCTATCGATTGACGTGTGGAAAGAAGGGTGGGCCAGCGGCACAGTTTGTATCGACTGCGACGTTTGCGGATGAAGGCACCGGGACACGAGTAACACTGAGAATGGTGTTTGCTTCGGCGGAAGAGCGCGATCGGAATGTGCGTGAATACCGTTCGATCGAGGGCGGGGAACAGACGCTTGGGAGATTGGCGGATTATCTATTGACTCGAGTTTCGACGATAGCGAATGGAGGATTGTGATGAGTACAGCGAATCTGACTTCTGCGGTTTCTTCGACGACGGCGCAACATGAGCTTCAGATTATGCGGGTGTTCGATGCGCCGCGTGAACTGGTTTGGAAGGTGATGACCGATCCGGAGCATATGAAGCACTGGTGCGGGCCTCGTCAGTTTGTTGCCCAGCATATAGAGAACGATCGTCGGCCCGGTGGGAAGTGGCGGCTTTGCCTACACACGGATGGATTCGATATCGGCGATGGTGAGTTAAAGAAGTTCGATCTGTGGCAGGGCGGGGAAAATCTTGAGGTGATCGAACCGGAGCGGCTGGTCTACACGTTCAAGTGGGACCAAAACCCTGGCCTTTCGTCCAATGTTCAAACGGTGGTGACGATCACCTTGGAAGAGCACGACGGCAAAACGACAATGAACTTTCACCAGGCGTTCTTCGTAACATCTGGAGATCGCGACGGGCATAACCGCGGATGGAACAGCTGCTTCGACAAACTTGAGGATTATCTGCGCGAAGTGAAGGAGAGATGGAATGGCGAACGGTAGAAGCGTGGTTGAGGACGGGTTGTTGGAACTTAGTCTGACGCGGAGGGTTTCTGCGCCGCTGGAGGTTGTGTTTAGCGCGTGGACGGATGCGAAGCAGCTGGCGGAGTGGTGGGGGCCAAAGGGATTTACAAATCCAAGGTGTGAGGTGGATGCGCGTGTTGGGGGAGCGATTCATATCGACATGCGTGCGCCGGACGGTATGGTTTATCCGCTGACCGGTCGAATTCTGGAGATTGATCCGCCTCATCGATTGGTATTTGAGACTGCTGCGCTTGACGGCGACGGGAAGCCGATGTTCGAGGTGCTGAATACGGTGACGTTTGCAGCGGTTCGAAATGGAACGGAGATTTCGCTGGTTGCAGAGGTGACGAGAACGACTGCGGATGCACCACGATACCTGTCGGGTATGTCGCAGGGTTGGAACCAGAGTCTGGAGCGGCTGGCGGCGTTTGTTGTCCGGAGTTAGCGGTCAGGCGGCGAGAGCCGTTTCAACGCTAGGATCGATGTCGGGAATGGAGTCGCTGTGCGTCATTTTCAGGACTTCATCCACCGTTGATCCCGGGAGCTACGAGACGTAGCTGGCCGCCAAGGACCTTCAAGTTGCCATAGAGGATTATGGGGTAGCGTTCTCCTGTGTGGTTGACAGCAGATCTCGGATCTCGTCGACGGTCAGGATTTGTTATTGAAAGGCAAAGATTTTTTTCCAGTCGTCTTTCATGCTGACGACGGTCCAGCCCTTGGTGTTGGCCTCGTCGAGGGCTTTATCAAGTTTGCCGACGGCGGATGTGCGGTCGTAGGCATACTCGCGGTCGGCGTCGGTGTGATGAACGAGGAGCATGAAGCGGGGCCCTGGGCCGGCGGCTGTCCATTCGAGCATCTGTTGGTCGCCGTCGGAGTTGCCAAAGGCAGCGAGGGGACGCTTACCAATAAATGTGTCGATGCCGACGGGTTTGCCTGGACCGTCGTCGATGAAGCTAATCTGCGGCAGGCGCATGATGACGGGGGCTCCGTTTTGTGTCTGAAGCTCCGTTTTCATCGTCGTCCCAACGACCTGCTCGGGAGGTATGCCGTAGGATTTTTCTGTCCAGGGACGCATAAATCCGACCTCTCCACCAGAGACGATGAATGTCTTGAAGTTGTTGGCGCGAAGGTAGGCGAGGAGCTCGATCATGGGTTGGTAGATGAGCTCCGTATAGGTTCGATTGAACTTGCGATCATGGGCCTGAGTGATCCAGTCGGAGACGGTTTTTTCAAACTCGGGGCTCGTCATACCGGTACTGGTGGCGACGATAATCTGATTGATCCCCTTTTCGCCGGTTGCCATGACGGCTTTCATGTCGCCGTCGAGAACTCCTTTAAACGGCTGCTTCGTCTTCCACTCAGGATGCTGGGGGGCCATTTGCTTGACGCGGTCGAAGGAAAAGAGGAACTGGGTATACATGGGGGCTTCGACCCAGAGAGTGCCGTCGTTATCGAAGGTGGCGATGCGGTCAGCGACGGGAACGAAGTCAGGGGAACCTTCTTTCGTGACGCGGTCGACGAAGGCGATAATGTTTTTCTTCGGGGAGGTGTCGCTCCAGGAAGGGAGCGGATCTTTTGCGATTTGGTGGACGGGCGATGTGGGGTTTTGATTTTGGCATCCCAGTGCGGTAAGCAACAGAAGAGAAGTGGCCAAAAGATTGAATCGAAGAGAAAGGTACCGTACGCGGAGGTACCGGGTTTGCACCTGTGACATTCGTATTTCTCCTTATGGCAGTCGTGGACTTTCAAAAGTGTGCGCAATGCTCCAACGGTAGTTAGTGGGGATTGGAGTGATAACTGTCAAAAACTACAGAGTTTTGGCGCTGATACCCTTGGTTCCTCGATAAAACGTTGGGATGGTTTCCGAGGCTTGGTGGGACAAGGCGGAAGATATACTCGTTCTGCAAATGGGCCGTCGAGAGAGGCGGCAGCGCGTTTTTGCAGCGCGTTGATCAAGAGAGAGTGCCGGAAAGAAAAAGTTGAACCATTGATGGTACGGGGAGGTGGAAAACGAGGGCCTTGGATGAGGCGCTTCGATGGGAGAATTAATTCTCAAGGAGTAACTGCTGCCATGCCGAATCTGCCAAACGATGACCTTCGCATTCACTATCACGATGAGATTCCGCATGGAGCGCGGATCAAGGTGATTGGCGTTGGGGGTGGAGGCAATAATGCGGTGAATCGCATGATTGCGGCTAATGTTGCCGGCGTGGAGTTCATTGCGGCGAATACGGATGCGCAGGCGCTCCAGGGCTCGAATGCTCCGGTGAAGTTACAGCTTGGAGTGAAGCTGACGAGCGGGTTAGGCGCGGGTGCGAATCCAGATGTAGGGCGAAGGGCAGCCCTGGAGGATTCGGAAAAGATTATTGAGGCGCTCGAGGGCGCTGACATGGTGTTTGTGACGGCAGGTCTTGGCGGGGGGACAGGAACCGGAGCTGCTCCTGTGATTGCGAGCCTGGCGAGTGAAATGGGCGCGTTGACCGTTGCGGTGGTGACTCGGCCATTCGCGTTTGAAGGGAAGCGTCGGATGATGCAGGCGGAACGTGGACTGCAGGAACTGCTGGAGTCAGTCGATACGGTGATTGTGATTCCGAACGAGAAGCTCCTGGCTGTTGCGAAGGACGCCGGATTTTTTGAGAGCTTCCGGATTGCGGACGATGTACTGCGGCAGGGCGTGCAGGGCATCTCAGACATCATTACGATTCCCGGTGTGATCAACCGCGACTTTGCCGACGTGAAGACGACGATGGCAGGCATGGGGCATGCAGTCATGGGAACAGCAATGCGTGCGGGCAACAACCGTGCAGTTGATGCCGCAATGGCCGCGATGGCTTCGCCGCTGCTGGAGGCGGGTGCGATTGATGGTGCACGTGGAATTCTGATCAACATTACAGGGTCCAGTAATCTGAAGTTGAGCGAGGTGAACGAGGCTTCGACGATTATTCAGAATGCGGCACACGAGGATGCGAATATTATTTTTGGCGCCGTGCAGGATGAGGCCATGGGTGATGAGGTAAAGATCACTGTGATTGCAACTGGTTTCAAACAGCAGGAGATGCCACAGCGGCGGGAGCGGATGCTGGCGGAGGCGACTCTGCCGACGGTTCGTTTTGACGTGCCGATTCAACCTCGTGTGACAACCCCGCGACCGAGCCCGCGATTTGCAAGCGAGACAGAAGCCGCCCCGGTGGATGCGAGCCATCTTGAGGAAGTTGGACCGGTTGCAAGCAAAGCGAATGGTGCACCGCCTGAGTTGATTCCGGTCAAGGCTTCGGTGTTCGACGATGATTTTTTCCGCACTTCTTCACGTGAGGAGATGGTTTCCGAGGCAGAAGGCTCCAGGGAGCAATTCGAAGAGACGACTCATATTTTGGGATCCTCGCACGTCCAGGAGGAAGTGATTTACAGTCTAAGGAAAGAGGTTTCACTCCTGGATACTTCGGTCGGGACATCGTTTGGGGGCTCGGCGCCTCCGATGGGAAATGCTGTCGAATCGGATGAATTGGACATTCCAGCCTTCCTGCGACGTGGAAATTGAAGAATTTACAGCTGTTTGGGGACTTTGCACGAAAGTGGGACGGTCGGCCCTGGTTTATGGTGTTAAATTAAGTTGTTATTGGGCGATCTCTAATCGTCTATGGCAATTTGATTGCATTAAAAGGTCTAGAGGTACTGCCTGTGTCAGGATTATTGAGGGTTTCTAGCGCTATTGTCTTCGGCCTTGTTTTTTGGGCCGAGGCGGGTGCGAGTGGGACGACGACTACGACGGGCAAGATAAAGCCGCACTCTGCAGGGACGACGCGTACTGTGGCAAAGACGACGCACGCCAGTACTGCACGTGCGGGCGCAAAGAGTGCTGTGGTGAGAAAATCCCACCCGCCGGCTCACGTTGCCACGACCAAGGTGATTACACATGGAAGTACGCGTGGTGCGCGACCGACGCTGGCAGTGAGGCGTACGAGGTATCACGAGCACTTTTCGGCAAGTTCGTTTGCCGATAATTTGACACTCGGCGATGTGATCGAGGGTGAAGATCCTGTTGTTCGCGCCGCGGCGATTGAAGCGTTGGGGAACATGAACGGAACCGCAGTCGCGATTGATCCTTCGACAGGCCGGATTCTGGCAATGGTGAATCAGAAGCTGGCCCTCTCTCGTGGAGCGGAACCCTGTTCGACGATTAAGCTGACCGTGGCACTGGCTGCACTGGAGGAGGGAATCGTGCGGCGGGATACCCCGGTGAATCTTGGTGGAAGATTTCACATGACAATGACAGATGCCCTGGCGCATTCCAACAATCTCTATTTCGAGACGCTGGGACGGCAGCTGGGATTTGAACGTGTGAAGCACTACGCGAATGAGTTTGGTCTCGGGGAACTAGCGGGATACCATATTGCCGGAGAGCAGCTGGGAACTTATCCGGATGAGGAACTGCCGGCATCTTTGGGCGGCGTGGGGCGGATGTGTTCATTTGGAGAGAGCGTATCGATGACTCCGCTTCAACTGGGTGCCCTGGTGGCTGCGATTGCGAATGGAGGGACTCTCTATTATCTGCAGCATCCTGAGAGCCAGATAGACCTGGCAACGTTTGAGCCGAAGGTGAAGCGAACATTGGATATCGCTCCCTTGATTCCGGAGATTTCGGTGGGCATGGAAGGTGCAGTGCAATACGGGACCGCGCGATCTCTGAGGACGAACTTCAACCAGTTTCCGGTGATGGGGAAGACGGGGACGTGCTCGAATAACGGGACACGATTTGGGTGGTTTGGATCGTATGCGGATACCCCAAATGGGCGAATTGTTACCGTGTTTTTTCTTGAGGGTGGACGGCCCACGTTTGGACCGAAGGCGGCCGAGTTGACCGGCGAGTTCTATCGGGCTCTCTGGGATAAGAGCTATTTTGTGCCGAAGACCACTGTTGCTGCTGAGGGTGATGTTGGGGTGAATTAGTTGCGTCTTTGAGCCTGGTTCTTGGGTCGCCAATCTGATTTTTCCTGCATTTGAATACGTCAATAACCTGAATAAGTGTTGTTGCGAGCGAGGCTTTGCCTCGGACTGATGGCTTGGCTTCGTACGCCGAATCGGGTAGAAGGAAAAGATGAAGATTCTAACCGCGGAAGAGATGGGCGCCACGGATCGCCGAACTGCCGAGCAGTATGGCGTTCCCCTTGGGTCTCTGATGGAACGCGCAGGGTGCGCTGTAGCGCAGTTTTGTCTTCGACAATATCCCTCGGTGGGTGTCGGGACGGTCTTGTGCGGGAAAGGGAACAATGGTGGTGACGGGCTGGTTGCGGCGCGGGCGTTGCTGCAGGCCGGATGGCAGGTGCGGGTTGTGCTGCTGGGACGAATGGATGAGTTGAAGGGTGAGGCTGCAGAGGCACTGAAGCGGCTTCGGTGTGAGGCTTCCGCGGTGGTGGTGGATGAGATCGTGGATGAAGCAGGCTTGCGGTCGTGTGAGGCGCTCCGTGATGCGGGGTTGCTGATTGATGCTGTTGTCGGAACGGGTTTCAAGCCACCCCTGAGAGGACTTGCGGTTACATTGCGAGAGATTGTGGAGGGATCGAGTCAGCCGGTTGTTGCGGTGGATCTTCCTTCGGGGTGGGATGCGAATTCGATGGAACAGACTGCAACAGGTTCGTTTCGTGCTGATGCTGTGGTGACGTTTACCGCTCCGAAGCTCGCGCATGTGTTTGGACATCTGACACGCAACGAAGAGACTGGCGGGACACTTGGGCCGGTTGTCGTTGCTCCGATCGGGTCGCCTTCAGAGACTGTAGTTTCGTCTACAGGACTTACGTGGACTGGGGCTTCGAAGGATTTGGTGGAGAAGGCTCGCGATGTGAACTCGAATAAAGGCAAGTTTGGGCATGTGCTCGTGGTAGGCGGTAGCTATGGGAAAGCGGGAGCGCCGGCAATGGCGTCACTGGCCTGTTTGCGTGCGGGGGCTGGACTCGTAACAGCGGCAGTGCCGTCGAGTATTGTTGATCTGGTTGCCGGAATAACACCAGAGTTGATGATGGCTCCGCTGGCCGAGGGGAGCAAAGGCGAGGTGTCGTTCAAGAATTTGGACGGTGCCAAGCTCGACGGGCTGGTGAAGCAGATTACGGTGGCGGCAGTAGGGCCGGGACTTTCAACGGAAGGGGATGCTCCTGCATTTGCGCGGCAGGTTGTGGAGAAGACAGTGGTGCCGGTGGTGATCGATGCCGATGCATTGAATGCGTTTGATGGTAAGACCGATCTCTTAAATGGAAGTGTAAGAGTGATGGTGCTGACCCCTCATCCGGGCGAGATGGCACGACTGGCAGGCCTGTCGGTGAAAGAAGTTGAAGCGGACCGCGTGGGATTGGCTCGCCGTTTTGCTACCAAGCACAAACTTACACTGGTGTTGAAAGGGTGGCGGACGCTGGTGGCCCATCCGGATGGCTCGATTGCGGTGAATACTACGGGGAATCCGGGTATGGCGAAGGGTGGGAGTGGGGATATTTTGACGGGAATCGTGGCGGCGATGCTGGCACAGTATCCGAAAGATGTGAAGCGTGCGGTGGAGACTGCGGTGTATTTGCACGGGCTGGCGGCAGACTTTGCGGCGACTGTGATGGATGAGCACACGATACTTGCAACCGATACGGTTGCACATCTGTCAGATGCGTTTCGCTACCGCACGATGGATGACGATGGGTTGACCTGGATCTGCGGACTGCGGCGATGAAGGAGCGGCGGTTCAAGACGAGAAGCGAGGCTGGGACACTGGCGATGGGGGAGCGAGTGGCGGAGATGCTGCTGCCAACTCCGAAGCTAATAGTTCTGCGTGGAGACCTGGGGGCGGGAAAAACGACTTTGGTGAAGGGAATCGCGGGAGCGCTGGGGGCGGCTGAGATGGAGGATGTGACGAGTCCGACATTTACGCTGGTGCACGAATACGCGGGCCCGAAAGTGCGGCTTTTTCATCTTGATCTTTACCGGCTGGAGACGGAGCGGGACTTGTTGACGCTCGGGCTGGAGGAGATGATGGAAGCGCCGGACGCATTGGTTTTGGTGGAGTGGGGGGAGAAATTTCCGAGCGTGGTGGGCAGGGCGGATGGAGAGATTGCGATCGAGCACGTCGGCGGGGACGAGCGATTGTTTTTAGTGCGAGTTTACTGAGAGAGACTGTTGCTTAGGCTATCGGCTCCGGCCGATGTAACGAAAGATGGCACACTCCTCGTCTCCAGTCGAACCATATTCTTTTTGCTGCGCGATCGCGGCGAGGTCGGCAACGTGATCTTCGGCGGACATTGCCACCTGTCCACAGAAAAGTCGGACGAACGCTGGATGTTTGTCGAGAATGTCACGGCATTCGGCGTTGACGTAGAGAAGATCGAGGGTGCCGGGGCGGCGAGCGAATTGGGCTTCGATACGACGCAGGAGGTGCTTGAAGACAGGGGCTTCGAAAGGGTGGTAGAGAAAAGCTACCGTGGGTGTGTCGGGTAGATCGAAGGTCAGAATGTCCTGCTGATAAAGAATGATGTTTGTGATTGGCGGGGCCGTGGAGTCTGCCGCGTGTTCTGACTGCCAGATTTCCAGATTGCGTTGGGCGATGTCGGCCAAGTCGGGATTGAGTTCGATGCCGATAACCCGGCGAAAAGGAAGTTCGCTCGCGATGAGCATGGCGCGACCTTTGCCTGCACCGATGTCGAGGAAGGTGTAGCTGTGGATGGGGTGGGGTGGGATGGTTTCGCGCCAGTGGTCGATGAGAGTGCGGAGGATGCTCGGAGCGATCCCATAGTAGGCGGTGACGAAGGCGTCGTTGGGGTGACCGGTGATGAGGTTTCCGGCGGGCACGAGGCCGCTAGTGTCGACGTTGTGGGCAAGGTCGAAGGGATGGATGGGGCCGGTTGCGGGCTTGAGGAGATCCTGGGGCCGCTGGCGTTTGGTTGACTTAGGCATTAGCGGATCTGGACCAGGTTGGGGTTGCCGTCGAGCCCGAGGGTTCGGCGACCAGTGAGGGTGATCTGTAAAGGCGACCATTTGGGATGGTCGAGAGCGGCGACTTCGGTGTGGCTTACGGTTTCGAGGCCAGCAAGGCGGTTGATGATCTGGGCGCGGAGTTGTGCCAGAGCAACTTCGTCTGTTTGAGGGGGAGTGATTTCGATTTTGATGCGGTGTTTTTGGGGGACGCCTGAGATATCGGCGCCCGGGGCTTCGTGATCCGCAGTTACCTCGATCGAGTGGATAAGGCCGAGATCGACTATGTTGCAGGGGAGAGTGGGGTCGTAACAGTCGCGAAGTGCGAGGAGAATGTCGGCTTCGGTGAGCATCTGTTTTGATGATAACGGGTTGCTCGCCTTCCCTATCAAAAGTATGCAAAGTCGCAGATCGACAGGTTTTAGGTCTGGACCTCGTGGCCAAGAATGTGAAGTATGTTTGGGTGCAGATTGGGATGGTGGTTTTGCCAAGTGGGGTTAGCTTTGTCTTTCGGCACTGTTGAATCTTCTAGGGGCTGATCGTTTCTGAAGCGGCCTCGAACATCATTGGCAGAGCGATATTCCAACTTTGCCAGTCATGGCCGCCAGCCGTCAGGAGCATTTGGCTTGCGGCGCCGTGCTCGTTCAGGGCTTTCACAAATCGTGAATTAACTGGCCTAAGGGGATCCTCTTCGCCGCAAGAGTTGAACCAATGGAAATTTACAGCCGGGTAAGTTTGCGGGGTGAGAAGTTCGAAGACATCCTCCTTACGCCGTGTTCGATTGAGGTATCCGAAGATCGCCCAGATTCTTTCGGTCTGTGACCAACGTTGAATCGAGGGGGAACGGCGAGTGATGTCGAGGGAGCCACTCATGACGCCGACAAAAGAGAATTTTTCTGGATATTTGAGAGCGAGCTTGGCAGCGCCATAGCCACCCATCGAGATTCCGGCAATACCTGCAGAGCGGGGTCGCTGCTTTACCGGGAAGTTCGCAAGAACATCCCGTGACAGATCGTCAATAGTAACGTCTTCCCAGCGCGCGTTTTTAAGGTGTTGGGCATTCGTGTAGTACGAATAGCCCGCCTCAGGCATTACGACAATGAGACGATATTTTTCCGCCAGACTCAAAACGTTGGAGCGCTCCACTATGTCGACGGGGCCGCTGTTAGCGCCGTGCAGAAGGTATAAAACCGGCAGCAATTCGGAAGAATCATGAGCGGGGACGATGATGCGATACCAAAGCATCGCATGGATGCCGTGACTCCAAACACGGACGTCGCTGACTGTTACGGATAGGTTTTGCTTTACGATTTCCTGCGTGCGCATATGAGAAGAAAAATCGCGGCGGGCACATCCCAGCGGCGAGAGACAGATGACGAGAAATACCGGCCAGAAGCGCACAATCGAAGCATAAGTGGCAATTCCAGATGGCGCTATTTATGAAGCGAATACATTTGAAAAGCGAACTTTTCAAATAAGCATTAGTGCTTTCTTTCGACGAGGTAGCTCGCGAGAGACTTAAGGGGTTTGGCGGCTTCGCCGAACGGCTCGAGGGCGGCGAAGGCGTCGGCAATGAGTTCTTGGGCGTCTTTGCGGGATTGGTCGATTCCGAAGACTGCCGGCCAGGTTGCCTTGATGCTGGCTGTGTCCTTACCGGCAGTTTTGCCTAGCTCTTCTGAGCTTTGGGTCATGTCGAGGACGTCGTCGACGATCTGGAAGGCGAGACCGGCTTTTTCGCCGAAGGTGCGGAGGCGGGTGATGGTGTCTTCGTTTTTGGAACGGGCTGTTTCCACCTCCGCTCTCTGCTGTTCTTGGATCTTCGTGTGCATTGCTTCACTGGCTTTATCGCGCTCAGCAGGATTCATACCCGGAAGGTAATCGCCTGCGCTGCCAAAACCGCCCATCCTGCCCGCGAGTGGAAGGCTATAGAGGCCGCCGGAGACGATGCTCGTGGTGATAAGGGCTCCGGTTTTGGCGCGGTGGATGGATTCCACTAGTTCGGCAGTGGGTTGTTTGCCCTCGGATTCAATGTCGACAACCTGGCCGCCGATCATGCCCGGAGGGAGTTTTGTGTTCAGGTCGCCTACGTTGCCTACTCCAGTCCCGACGGCGAGAGAGATGTCCTTCAGGATAGCGACCACTGTGTGGGGTGGTGCGGGAAGTTGGGCGATGGTTTGAAAGGCGAGGGTTTGAAGCGCATCGCCCGCGAGGATGGCGATGGCCTCGCCGAAGACAACGTGTGCGGTAGGCTTGCCGCGACGAAGGTCGTCGTTGTCGAGGGCGGGTAAGTCGTCGTGGATGAGAGAGTAGGTGTGGATCATCTCGATGGCTGCACCGAGATCGGCTGCGCCTTTGGGGATCTCTGCGGTGCCAGCGACCATGCGGGCGGCCTCCATGCATAGGATGGGGCGGAGCCGCTTGCCGCCGGCGAAGACGCTGTGACGCATTGCCCGGTGGATGGAGTGCGGGAGGGTGTCGGGTGAAGGCAGAAGACGTTCGAGGGCGTGATCGGTGAGTTCCACGCCGGAAGCTAACAGAGTTTTTACGTCAGGATACATGTGGACTAGATGATAAATGAGTAGCTGGGGGAGAATCTGCCGGGCTAGTATTCGAGCCAAAGCTTCTCTGCTATAACAGCCGCATGTTTGGCCTCAGTAATTCAAAGCTTCCTGTTACGCCGGTGCAACAAGAGTGGGTCGACAATTCTTTTGTTTGGCTGGCTTGGAGTGCAACGAATGTTGAATTCTTCGGTTGTTCTACCGACGTCTGAATACTTCCTTGACGTTTACGACCGTACCGAAGCTGCATTTGACCGAATGTTCATTAGGCTCGCGACTGCGATGCAAGTGGACCTGAGCACCGCTGTCTCAGAGTTTTCTAGCAGGAAGGAAAGAGTTCTCTCTCATTAGATGTTTTGCGAAGGAGAGTAATGAACAATCCCAGAATCGAAAGCGCGGAGAGAACTTCTCCGATGGTTTGATCGACGGTCCTAACGTAATGGATGTCGATTGTTGATTGTCCTGTGGGAATCGCGATCTCGATGAGGCCGTCAAGGCGGTGATTCTGTGGGTTGATTGGTGAGCCGTTGCGTTTGATTTGCCACGCCGGGTAATCGCGGAGATTGAGGGTGAGGTTTGCTGCAACAGGTGTGGCGATGGTGAGGTGTGTGGGAGCCGGGCCGGGCTGGGTGTTCGATGGGGCTTTGGCGTTGGGGCCAGTTGAGAGCCAGTAGGGCGGGTTGGTTTGGGAGAGGGAGTCGTTGTCAGCGGTGATGGGGGTGTACTCGTCCGTTGGGTCGGTGCCCTTGTTGGAGTAGAAGAGAGCGAGACGGGCTTTGACTGTGTCTTCGGGGTCGCAGGATTGGTGGAATGCTCGGTTGGCGGGGTAGGTTAGGGCTGCGGCGAAAGTCAGGGTGAGGATCGTTGTTGTGGTGGGTTTGGTTTTGAGTGAGGTCAGGGCGATCGCGATGGTGAGAGATAAGACTGTAGCGAGGATTGCCAGGAGCCGCCAGGGGAATTGGAGGAAGGCCAGTTCGGGGGCGTGGCTCCAAATGAATTGGGTGACAGGGGTTTGGAGGAGGACGATTGCGATGGTGAGGATTGTGAGTGTGATGAGGGTGAATTGAATTCTTTGTCTCGATCTTTCTGGATGAGGATTCGAAGCAGGGGGCCTTCTGACTTTTTCGGTGGCGCGTGCAGTGATGAGAGCAGCGCCGGTGAGGATGATGAGGATGACAGCAATGAGGGAGGCGGTGTGGAGCACTTTGTCGTGGTCGAGGTCTGGGGTGTGGTGGAAGAGGAAGTTGTCTTGAATGCGGTAGACGGGGATGATCGCCATTGCGATCTGGACGAAACGGCGTTCGTAGGCGGCAGGGATGATGTAGAAGGCTGCGATGCCGAGGCCCAGAGTGGTTCCGGTGATTGTGTTGAGGGCTAGCTTGAGTCTTGTTTGCTTTCCCTTGCCGGATGGGCCATCCAGATTCGTTGCTAATCGAAAGATCGCTATTAACCCTAGAACGTAGCAGCTCATGACTGCGGCGGGGGCGTTGGTGAGCCAGAGTAGAGCTACCGGTATTGCAATGCGGGGAATAGTGACTTTGTCGCGCAGGATGGCGTGGAGAAGGAGTGGGATCCATGCTGCGGCGAGAAGTTCGGCATAGGCTGTGCGCTCATAGCCGGTGAAGAGCATGTAGGGGTTCACCGTGTAGAAGACTGCGGCTACGGTTGCGGCTACTGGAGTGGAGAAGTCTCGGGCTAAGTAATAGAGCCTTAGGCCGGCGGCGGTGAGGGCTAGCCAGGTGTAGAGGATGGGGGTCCATGTCCAGGGAAAGAGAAGGCCGAGGATGGCACCGAGGGTCCAGGAGACGGGTGGGTAGAAGACAAAGCGAGGTTCGCCTGCGTTCCATGCAGGAGTGTATGCCCAATGCGGGTGAAGGCTGCCGTGGGTGAATTGCCGAGCCGCTTCAAACCAGCTTAAGAGATGGAAGTCGAAATCATGGCCGCAAGAGCAGCCGTTTATAAGTAGAGGGATGATAGCGAAAAAGGCGGCTACTGGGATGAGGATGTAGGGTAGCCGCGCTCGGTGCATGGAGAGAGTATCGCAGATGGGGATTTCGGTGCTGATCGAGAAATCAATTCACGCGTGGCGCGAAGAATCACCCCTTTGCGAATAGCGAAATTCCTCCGCTGCACCCTGAAATGACAGCAAGAGATTTGCTGCGGGATGACAAAGTGAAAGGGAAAACTAGTGGGCTCCGGCGGGACCTTTGCCGGGTTTTACTTTCTTAAAGAGCCATACAACTCCTACGCAGAAAAAACAAAGCAGCGAGAGCCAGCGGAAGACGTCGACGAAGGCCCAGTTGGCGGCTTGACGTCCCAACTGTTGGTAGATAGTTGCCTGGGCGGGGTCGAGTGAGTTGGGAGTGCCGAAGGGGCCGCTGCCCGGGGCACCGCCACTGAAGTAACCCTGGAGTGCGTGCAGCTGATTCTGGAACTGCTGGCCGGTACGGGGGACGGAGTTGAGGATCTCGTTCTGGTGCACGGCGCTGCGGCGGGTGAGGAGAGTTTGGGCGACAGAGATGCCGATGGAGCCGCCGATATTGCGCATGAGGTTAAAAAGGCCGCTGGCGTTGCCGATCTGCTTGGTTTCAAGAGTTCCGTACGCTGCGGTACTGATGGGAACGAAGACGAAGCTTAGACCGAAACCCGTGATGAGGATAGGGATGAGGAGCGTCGTTGGAGAGAGCTGGAGGGTAACATTGCCGAAGTAGAGGGTGGTGAGGCCGAAGGTAATGAAGCCGAAGGTGAGGAGGATGCGCGGATCTACCTTGTTCGAGAGGTAACCGATGATGGGCATGGCACAGATGGCTCCTATGCCGCGCGGAGCGACGACGATGCCGGCGGTGAAGGCGGTGTAACCGAGGAGTTCCTGGTAGAAAAGCGGCAAGACGGTGACAGTGGAGTAGATGCCGATACCGAAGAGAAAGATGAGAGCCGAGCCTATGAGGAAGTTGCGGTCTTTGAGGACTTTCAGATCGACGATGGTGTTTTTGTCCCGCCAGCAGTGCCAACAGAAGTAGAGGAAGGAGACGACGAGCGCGACGGAGGCCCAACGAATCCATGTTGCGCCGAACCAGTCGTCTTCCTGGCCTTTGTCGAGGATCACCTGGAGGCACCCGGTCCAGATGACGAGAGCGGCGAAACCGTAGCGATCGAGCGGGGCGACTTTGGCTTTGCTGATATAGGCTGGGTCGTGGATGAAGCGGTTGATCATGAAGAGGGCGAGGATGCCGATGGGGATGTTGATGTAGAAGGCGTAGCGCCAGGAGTAGGTGTCGGTAAGCCAACCACCGAGGGTGGGGCCGAGGACGGGGGCGACGACGACTCCAAAGGCGAAGACCGCCATAGCGGCTCCGCGTTTAGCGGGAGGGAAGGATTCGAGGAGGATGGCTTGTGAGAGAGGCTGGAGGGCTCCGCCGCCGGCTCCCTGAATGATTCGAGCGATGAGCAGGAGACCGAGGGTTGGGGCGGCTCCGCAGGCAAAGCTGGATGCGGTGAAGATGGCGACGCAGGTCATGAGGAAGCGCTTGCGGCCGAACTTGAGGGAGAACCAGTTGCTGGCAGGAAGGACGATGGCATTAGCGACGAGGTAACTTGTGAGGACCCAGGTGGCTTCGTCGGTTGAGGCGCTGAGAGAACCAGCGATGTAGGGGAGGGCGACGGAGGCGATAGCGGTGTCGAGCACCTCCATGAAGGTGGCGAGCATGACCGACGCGGCGATCAGCCAGGGATTAACGCCTTGAGCGGCCTGAGCGGATTGATCTGGAGATGCGACTGCGGCTGAGGCCATGGGCTCGGAGCAGATCTTTCTCTTGTTGGGTGTAATTGTCTACTATGTAGAGCCGCAAAAGTGGGTTTTGGATGCTTCTTTGTCCGTACCGGAGATGTTAAATGACGAACGGCAGCCCTTTTTGCGGGTTGCCGTCTGCGTGACTTTGGTTGAATTTGGACTTCGAGTTTTAGGAGCGGCTGGGTCCCGTCGAGACCTGTGAAACGGTTCGGACGGTTCCATATTGCAGGTGACGGGTGGATGGTGGATGACGGAGAGCAGGGATCTGGGTTTGGTCGAGGCTTTTGGGGAGTTGGTTGGATTGGGTTGCGGGGTCGCTGGCTAGCTGGGATTTGGAGGTGCGAACGGAGGCGTCTGCGGCGTTGCAGCCAGAGAGCAGACCGGCTAAGAGGCCAGCGAGGCCAAGGGAAGCAACTTTGAGGAGGCGGCGCTTAGTACGTGAGGAGGGCAGGAAGGACATGAGCTAGGCTCCAAGTGTGCTGCATGGTAGGGCGACGACGAATTGAGGCAAGGGTATCGGGGGGCATCAGGGACGACAATGACCCATTCGGGGGAATGGGAGGGAGTGGGTTTGGCCGGTTAGTTGCGCAGGCTTTTACTGAAAATAAAAGGCTTGTAGGAATAAAGATAGAAGTCCAGTCTGGACTTTCATGGAGGACCGGCGGAGGCGGAAAGTATTTTGATACAACGTGAATCGTATGAGAGGGGAGGTGCATCAGAATATTTGACAGTAAGTGACTCAAGATGTAATTCTTGAGCGGGTCAAGATAATACTGAGGGCTTTTGCCCGGAATGAGGGTTGGTGATGGGAAAGATTATTGGAATCGATTTGGGGACAACGAACTCCTGCGTTGCGGTCATGGAAGGCGGCGAGCCAAAGGTTATTCCGAACGAAGAGGGTGGCCGGACTACACCGTCCGTAGTCGCATTTACCAAGAGTGGTGAGCGGCTGGTTGGCCAGGTGGCCAAGCGGCAAGCGATTACGAATCCGGAGAACACGATCTATTCGATTAAGCGGTTCATGGGTCGTCGCTATAACGAAGTGAATGACGAGATGAAGATGGTGCCCTACAAGGTCGTGCAGCAGGGTGACCATATTGCCGTTGTTGCGCAGGGCAAGGAGTACACCCCGCCTGAGATCTCGGCGATGATTCTGCAGAAGTTGAAGAAGGCTGCTGAAGACTACCTGGGTTCCTCGGTGACCGAGGCTGTGATTACGGTTCCGGCCTACTTCAACGATGCTCAGCGGCAGGCGACCAAGGATGCTGGCAAGATCGCTGGACTTGATGTGAAGCGCATTGTGAACGAGCCGACGGCGGCTGCGCTGGCTTACGGATTGGATAAGAAGAAGGACGAGACGATTGCTGTGTACGACTTCGGCGGCGGTACGTTCGATATTTCGATCCTTGAAGTTGGCGAAGGCGTGATCGAGGTGAAGTCGACCAATGGCGATACCCATCTTGGAGGTGACAACCTTGACCAGAGGATTGTGGATTGGCTGATCTCTGAATTCAAGAGCGAGAGCGGGCTTGACCTGACCTCGAAGGGCAACGAGATGGCGCTGCAGCGGCTGAAGGATGCCGCGGAGCGCGCGAAGATTGAGCTTTCCACTGCGCAGGAGACGGAGATCAATCTGCCGTTTATTACTGCGGATGCGAGTGGGCCGAAGCACCTGGTGCGGAAGCTGACTCGCGCGAAACTTGAGAGCCTGGTCGACGATCTCTTGCAGAAGTCGGTTGGACCCTGCAAGCAGGCGATGAAGGATGCAGGTGTTGATGCGAGCAAGATCGATGAAGTCGTGCTTGTCGGCGGACAGACCCGTATGCCCAAGATCCAGCAGTTGGTGAAGGATCTGTTCGGCAAAGAGCCGCATAAGGGTGTCAACCCGGATGAGGTTGTTGCGATTGGCGCTGCGGTTCAGGCTGGCGTGTTGGCTGGCGATGTGAAGGACCTGCTGTTGCTCGACGTGACTCCGCTGACGTTGTCGATTGAGACGATGGGCGGCGTGGCGACACCGATGATCAACCGGAACACCACGATTCCGACGAAGAAGACGGAGACGTTCTCGACGGCGGCTGATTCGCAGACCGAGGTTGAGGTTCATGTGTTGCAGGGCGAACGGCCGATGGCAGCGCAGAACCGGACCCTGGGCAAGTTCAAGCTCGCTGGAATTCCTCCTGCTCCGCGTGGCGTGCCTCAAATTGAGGTGACGTTCGATATTGATGCGAACGGCATTTTGAATGTGACGGCCAAGGACAACGCCACCGGCAAGGACCAGAAGATCACGATTACGAGCTCTTCGGGTCTGAGCAAGGAAGAGGTTGAGCGGATGGCGAAGGATGCCGAAGCCCATGCAGCCGAGGACAAGGAACAGCGGGACACGATTGAAGCTCGCAATGGTCTCGACTCGATGGTTTACAACGTCGAGAAGATGCTGAAGGATTCCGGCGACAAGGTTGCCTCGTCTGACAAGAGCGACGTTGAAACTGCTTTGGCTGATGCGAAATCGACTTTGGCTGGAACGCCGAGCGCGAGTGAGCTGAATTCGGCACGCGAGCGTCTAACTACTGCGAGCCACAAGCTCGCAGAGGCGATGTACAAGGCGACCGCTGCTTCGGGCAGCGCTCCGACCGACGGCGCTGCCGCGTCGGCGGGGACTGCAGACGAGCCGAAGAAGGATGAAGGAGTCATTGACGCCGAATATGTTGACGTCGATGAAAAGAAGTAAGAACTGAAACGATGTTTCGGACGTACTAGTAGTTAGAAAAGTGAGGGGCGTTCCTTAATGGGTGCCCCTCATTTTTATAAGTTTGGGCGGGCCGATTGTTGTGTAGAGTGCGACATATCTGCCGGAAAGGTGTTTGAGTGAATAGCAGTGACGGGAACGACAGATACTCTGATGTGCTTTGGTTCGAGAACCTGGAACTCAATCGACTGCTTGGAGGTGGAGCGATGACCGACACGATGTGGAGATGCGACCAGGTACGCGCAGGACAACTGTACAACCGGATGATGTTTGATACCCGGGAAGAGGCAGAACGTTTTGTGCAGCGAATGCAGCAGATGGAACCCGACCAGATGTTTTCGATTGAGCCTGTGGAGGCGCGTCAGGTCTGGAATTAGTTTTCTGGTTAGGAATTGATTGAATGACGGTGGCGACGGCTTAGTCCGTCGCCATTGTTTTCTTTTCAGGAGGCAAGACGGATGCCGGAGGGGAATGAGATTCATCGTTGGGCGGAGCGACATTTTGCTGCGTTCGGGGGAAGGCCTGTGCGGGTGGATGGACCGCAGGGCCGGTTTAAGGATTCAGCTGTCATCGATGGGAGGAAGCTTGAATGCGTGAAGGCTGTGGGGAAGCATCTTGGCTATAACTTTGGGAAGGACCGGATTCTGCATGTGCACCTCGGCTTGCAGGGAGACTTTACGGAGGGCTCGGGCCCGCTGCCGGCGGTGCGAGGGGCTTTGCGATTGCGGATGTGGAATGCGGAGGCAGTGAAGAAGCCTGCGGGAGCGGATGCGAGCAAGCCGCACCGTTGGTATTCAGAGGATGACGGGACGGATAACCTCGCGCCGGAGACGATTGCGTGGGTTGAACTGCGTGGGCCGATGGACTGCTCGATCTATTCCCAGGAGATGTGGGACGCGTTGCTAAAGAGACTGGGGCCGGATCCGCTAAACGGCGATGGAGCGGAGAAGTTTGTTGAGAAGGTAAAGAAGAGCAGGAAATCGATTGGCGAGTTGCTGATGGATCAGTCGGTGGCCGCCGGGATTGGGAATATCTTTCGTGCGGAGCTGCTATACCGGGCGCGGCAGAATCCTTTTACGTTGGGAAATGAGGTAGAGGAGAAGACGCTGCGGTCGATATGGAAGGATGCGGGTATTTTGATGAAGGCCGCGATGATCGACCGGCGGATTGTCACGACGAAGGCGAAGGATCGACCGCATAAGAGCGGATCGGTATGGAAGGAAGAGACACACTACGTGTACCGGCGGCAGGGAAGGCCGTGCTTTGTCTGTGGAGCAAAGATTCTGACGAAGGTGATGGCTGGCCGAAACCTGTTTTGGTGTCCGGTTGATCAGGCGGACCGGAGTAAAGAGTAGTTCCGATCACTCGAGGATGAGATAGGTTCCGAAGTCTTTGTTGAGAGCGAAGTCGACTGCACGGTAGTCGGAATTGGATCGAGCGATCTCCGGATCGGAGGAGTGGCCGGTAGCGTCGAACGATTTTTCTATGAGATGAGACGGATTGATATCGGCGATCAGAGAACGGCTGAGGAAGAGGCGTTTGCCATCGACGTAGACGGGACGGTAACGGCTGCGAAAGAGTGGAGAGTTATGGAAATTGGTGAGTGTGGTCCAGAGCTGATGAACTTCGATTACGTCGGGTTGACGCTGCTGGAGGACATACGAGTCGATGGCTGCGTAACGCTCGCGGGCAAGGACCGGATCGCAGAGAAGTCCGAGGTCGATGACTTGTATGCCGTACGCGTAGAGAATGATGCCGCCCATATCGGGGCCTGCAAAGAGCAGGGTGTTGCGGTGGGCGGCGGATTTGACCTGCATCAGGAGGTCATCGGTATGGGCCACCTTGGCAACCGTAGCTTCGGGCATGTAGAGCGGTGCGTTTTTCGAGTGCAACTCATCGATGCGTACGGACATGCGAACCAGAGCGAAGAGGCAAACGCAAGCCGTGATCCATGGGAGAGCTCGCGGCCGAAAACTATAGACGACGGGCAGCAGAAAGAGGCAAAACAGAAAGGGCCACGCGCTGTAGAAAGAACGGTACTCCGGTCCCCAGTTTGTGCCGATGATGGTGGAGAGGACCAGAGAGAAGAGGACGAAGAGCACGGTGAAACGCAACTGCCAGTATTTACGCAAGGACTTGCGGAAGCGTTCTAGGAGAGAGTCATGCTTTCTAAGTACGAAGCGGTCGTAGATGAAAGCGGTGAACAGGAAGAGAAGCAGAACTTTACAGGAAGCAAGAATGTACGCGGGTTCGTGGAGATGGCGAACTACTTCCAGATCGTGGAGAGATGCCGAGTAGGGAATTCCACGTTTGGCGACGATGGTATTAGGAAGTAAAGAGCCAAAGTAAAACCAGCGGATGAGGTTGGAGAGGATGAGGATACTGAGCCAGGTTGCGGAGGATACGAGCGCACGACGTGTGGTTTTTTCGACGAGGACGAAAGGAATCAGAAGCCATGCGGCTTCCCATCGAGTAAGCAGGAATGCTGAGCCGGCGATGAGGTAGCAGATGCGTGCGACGCGACTCTGTGAGGGTTGAAGCAGGAGCATCACGAGAATGAGGGTGAGAATGAGCGGTGTTTCCATCCCGTTGATAGTTTCGTAGAACATGAGCCCGCAGCCGACGCTGCCTGCTATAAGGTTGGCGCAGGTTTCGGGGGTCCAGGTAAGGAACCATCGACGGATGAGTACGATGTTGGCGAGGTTGAGAAGAAGGGAGGAGATTTTAGCGATGGCGAGGAGCGTTGTTGGATTGGAAGAGAGCTTTGCGGCGAGTGCCATGAGCAACATCCATAGCGTGGTGGAATATCCTTCTACGATTCCAGAGCCAGGTGTGGGTTCGATTCTGCCAGTGAGCGCAAAGGTGCGGGAGAAACCGAGGGTGATTGCTGCGTCATCCCAAACCAGAGGCCAGAATCGCAAGGCGATGACGATCTGGGCGATCAGAGCAATTGCGACCAGCACTCGTGACAGCAGAACCGGCACTGACAATGTTAAAGCGGAATCAATGGCGTTCTGGATCGGTGCGCTAACGGACGAAGCACGGGTGCCTACAGGCTGTGCCTGGGCGTTAGAGGAAATCATGCATACCCTTTCCTTGCAACGCGAAGGTAATTTTTACCAAGGACCCAAAAATCGTTCAGAACTGTAGGATGTGCCGCGGACGTTCGCGGTTATATGGGGAATAAAAGAATTTGATACAAAAGCTGAAGTTAGAGATAGGTCTATCATCAACCCACAGGGGTTAAGCAACAGGAATCATGCAACAAGAAGATATGACGATGTTTATTTTTGAGTGAATACGAATCAAATCAGTACCTCTCAAAATGAGGAAGAGGCGTAACTCCTAAAGAATCAGGCGAAAAGAATGGCGACCCAGACGAAAGATTATTACGGCGTATTAGGTGTGAAGAAGACAGCGACTGCGGATGAAATCCGCAAGGCGTTTCGAAAGGCTGCGCGCAAGTACCATCCGGATGTCAATCCGGGGGATAAGAAGGCTGAGGAAAAGTTCAAGGAAATCTCCGAGGCCAATGATGTTCTGAGTGATGAGAAGAAGCGCAAAATCTACGATCAGTTGGGATTCTACTCGGACAATATCGACCCGGCGGCGGCTGAGGCTGCAGCACGTGGCGGCTACGGCGGTGGAGGGTTTGGAGGTGGCCGTACCGCGACGCGTGGAGGGCAAGAGGTTCCGTTTGATTTTGGAGGATTTGATTTTTCGGGATTTCAGGGCGCCACCGCCGGCGCTCAGGAGGAGTCAGGCGGAGGGTTTGGCGGAAGTTTTCGGGATATCTTCAGCGGGATGTTCAACGGCGGAAGGCAGGCAGCGCGCGGGCCTCAACCGGGTACCGATCTCGAATACCAGGTGAGCATCGATTTCTGGACTGCGGTGCGGGGAGGCGTGGCCCGGCTGGAGATTCAGCGGCAGGAGATTTGTCCGACCTGCAAGGGAAAGTCGACTACGGGTGGGAGTGTCGAATGTCCGGAATGTCATGGAAGTGGGCAGGTGACGCAGATGGGCGGGCGGATGAAGTTCAATATCCAGTGCCCGCGGTGCGGCGGGACAGGGAAGGTGCAGAATACCTGTCCGACGTGCGATGGGGAGGGTGTGGTGGTAAAACGCGAGCCGCTGGAGTTTCGGATCAAGGCGGGGACTCGTGATGGGCAGAGGATTCGACTGGCGGGGAAGGGAAATGCCGGAATCAATGGCGGAGCCGCAGGGGATTTGTACCTGATTATCAAGGCAGGGACCCATCCGGTATTTACGCGGAATGGCGATGACATTTATGTAACTGTTCCGGTTACGATGACGGAGGCTGCGCTTGGCGCGAAGATCGAGGTGCCAACGATCGATACGCATGAAGGTGGTGGCAGGACACAACTGAAGATTCCGCCTGGGACCCAGACCGGACAGAAGCTTCGATTGCGGGAGAAGGGTGTGCCCAGTGCTTCGCATGAGGGGAAACGCGGCGACCAAATTGTCGAGGTAAAGATCGTGGTGCCGAAGGTCCAGGATGAACGAAGCAAGGAGATTCTGCGGGAGTTGGCGAAGCTGAATCCTGAGGAGCCGCGAGAGAGCCTGTTTGCCGCTGTTTAGAAATAAGGCATTCACGGATAAATCTCCAAACATACACGGAATCTTTGCACTGGAAATGGTGCAGGGCTGATGGAATCGCCTTAATTCAGAGGGTTATTCCATGCGGCTTGGCAGGCTGGTGTTGATTGGCGTCGTGTGCTCGGGCGCCGCTTGTGCGGTGTGGGCCGAGGATGCAAAAGCAATAACAGCGGAAGAAATTCTTGAGCGGATGCAGGCACGGAATGCTGCGCGTCAGGCTGCGCTGGAGCACTATTCGTCGGAACGGACATATCGGGTGGAGTATCGGGGGACAGGCGGGACTCACGCCGGCGAGATTGTAGTTCATGCGGAGTATTCTGCTCCAGAGCGGAGATAATTTACGGTCGAGTCGGAGTCGGGCTCGAAGCTGATCTGCGAGAAGGTACTGCGGCGGCTGGTGGAAGGAGAACAGGAGGCTTCGCAGAAGACAAACCGGATGCAGATGATGTTGTCGACTGAGAATTATGACGTCGTGCTCTCGGGAAAAGCATGGGTGGATGGACAGAGCGCATGGGTGCTGAAGGTTTCGCCTAAGGTGAATAACAAGTTCACGTATTGCGGAACGGTTTGGGTAAATACAGAGGATTATGCAGTGATGCGCCTAGCAGGAGAGCCAGCGAAGAATCCCTCGTGGTGGATCAACCGAACCAGGTTTGACTCGCAGTATGTGCGGCGAGGGGAGTTCTGGTTGCCTGGAAGGAATGTCTCAACGAGTCATGTGCGGATTGGCGGGGACGCTACGTTGACGATCGACTATGGGAGCTATGAAAGGCATAAACATACTTGACTAACCAAACTACTTTCGATTGTGACGCCGCGAAACGATAGCGGCGAACATGGCTACCACAATAGTAGACAGCAGATAGCCTAGCCAGTGGTCCAAGGCATAACGAAGATTCATGCCAGCCATGCTATCGCAGGTCTACCCTTGGCCTAACAACTTGGCACCCAAGGCGATTAGAAGACCCTTCAGGTTGGTGCACTCAACGCCGAAATGATCGGTTATTCGGGATTGATCTTCTGTTCGAAGATGGCTTCTGCGGTGTAAGCGGACACTTTGAGAGTGAAGCCCACTGGTATTTGGTCGGCGGTTGAAGGTGGCGGCAAGAGTAGATGGTTGGCAAGGCTGGCGAGATATTGCGTCGTTTCCGGCGCGACGCCTGCAATTCGGGCGGCGAGCCAGGCTTGCGGGGTGATTGTGATTTCCGCTCTACCAGCGGCTACAGCGTTGTAGATTCTATTGGCGGCATGACGGACTGAGGCTGCAAAGATAGGTGTCTGTGCAGCGAGGGTGAACCATCGCTGCTCTTTTCTTGAGTTGCCCGTGAATTCGGCGTGAGCTTCGCCGCCTGTGCGCATGAGGCCGGGGCAGACAGTAGTGACGCGTACGCCTTTGTGGCGGAGCTCCGCGTGGAGGCCCTGAGAGAAACCAACAAGAGCGAACTTGCTGGCGACGTAGGGCAGCATGTGCGGCATGGCGAACTTACCACCGATGCTGCAGATGTTGACGATGGCTGCGTCTTCGTCGGTGAGGTTGCGGTTGAGCAGATGAGGAAGGGCTGCGTGGATGGTGTGTAGCGCGGCGAAGAAATTCGTGGCCATGGCTCGGCGATAGGCGGCGATGGGCTGGTTTTCGACGGGCCCGACTTCGATGATGCCTGCATTGTTGATAAGGATGTCGATGCGCCCGAAGTGACTGACGGCATGATCGACCAACATGGTGGCCTGGGCCGCATCAGTGAGGTTGGCAGGGATAAGGAGAACGTCGTCGGGGGACTGAATTGCTTCGCGGTCGACTAAAGTATGACGGGCGGCTAGGAGTTCTTCATGGTCGCGAGCTGCAAGGATGAGGCGGGCTCCGGCACGGGCGTAACGTTCGGCGAGAGCGAGGCCAAGGCCGCGAGACCCTCCGGTGATGAGGACGATCTGGCCGGGACGGCTTCTGGGAGTGCGGGTGGCGAGTAGTAAAGCAGTTGCTGCTGCGGCGACACCGGTGAGAAGCTGCGCGGTTTGAAGTGCGGCTCGGGGCGGTTTCATAAGTTGTTGGTGAGATGCTGGTTTGAGGATAGACGAGATTGATTGACGTGCGTAGGTGGTAAAGAGCTAGACTGGCGATAAAGTTTGGGGGAAGAGGTTGCTGGATGGCGACAAAGCGAAAGAGTAAGGGTGCGTACATGATTTCGTCGGTGGCGGAGATGTATGAGATTCATCCGCAGACGCTCAGATTGTATGAAAGGGAGGGATTGCTGCGACCGTCGCGAAGTGAAGGAAATACGCGGCTCTACACGGATGAAGATCTGGAGCGGCTGGAGTTTATTTTGAATTTGGCGCGGGACCTGGGAGTGAATATTGCCGGGATTGCCATTGTGCTGCAGATGCGGGAGCGGATGGAGGAGATGAACCGGCAGATGCAGGGGTTTGTCGACTACGTTCGGACGGAGATGTTGACACGGATGCACCAGCAGCAGACTCCGGGGACCGGATTGGTGCCGATGCGGCGGCCGATGGTGGTTCCTACGGTCAAGGTGGTTTCGGTGAAGACGACCCGAAAGAAGTAAGGACGAGCCGCATTGGTTTGCTGATCAATGCTTTACGAAGTGAGATTTCTTCCCGAATATCAGGCTATTTTGACTGCGATAGACTTTAAGGCTGCGTAGCGATTCATTGGCGCTGCGACTTGGGCAGAAGTGAGATGAGTTTGTTGCTTCAGATATTGTTCTGGTTTGCATTGGCCGGGTCGATCACCTCTACGATCTATTGCATGATGGTGATCGCGGCGGCTGTGCGCTTTGGGGTCCGCAAACACCGTGAGGACCGGGAGGTGGCGACCTTCCTGCCAGCTGTGAGTGTGTTGAAGCCACTGCACGGGACAGAGGAAGGGTTGGAACGGAATATCGAGTCGTTCTTTGAGCAGGATTACCCAGAGTTTGAGCTGCTTTTTTGCGCGCGGCATGAGACGGATCCGGGGCTGCAACTGGCTCGCCGAGTGGGGGAGCGATATGCGCAGGTCGATGCACGGTATGTGACGTGCGGAGAGCCCACGCCGCATTTTCACAATGCGAAGGTGTATTCACTGGCAAAGCTGGATTCAGTTGCAAAGTATGAACTGTTTGTTACCAGCGATGCAGATGTGCGGGTGACCAGGGACTATCTGCAGCGGATGATACAGAATCTGAAGGACCCACGAATTGGGTTGGCTTCGTGTGTGTATCTGGGGACGACCGACCGGGGCGCGAAAGCTGGGTTTTCTTCACAACTGGATGCCGTGGGCAAGAGCGTGGAGATGACTTCGGGTGTACTTGTGGCTGACATGCTGGAGGGGACGAAATTTGCGCTGGGCGGATCGATGGCAGTGCGAAAGGAGTCCTTTCAAAAGGCCGGAGGGTTTGCGGAACTGGGGCAGTTTTATGCCGATGATTTTGTCCTGGGGAACCGACTGGCGGCGCAGGGAGTCGGGGTGCGGATGGCGACTCATGTGATCCGGCTCTTGGTGCAGGATACGCCGTTTTGGCTGTCGTTTCGGAATCAGTTGAGGTGGATGCAGAGCACCCGGAGATCACGTCCGCTCGGGCATTTGGGGTCCGGGCTGACCTTTGCGGTACCCTTTGGATTAATAGGGTTGTTGTGGGGAATACTGAGCGGCCATGTACTGCTCGGGTTTGGGTGGTTGGGATGGGCCATTTTGAACCGCTGGCTTCAGGCGGCTGCAATTCTTCGGGTCATGGGGGACGAAGACTGGTTGCGCGGTATGTTGTTGTATCCATTGAGGGATTTGCTGGGAAGCGTGCTTTGGCTAGGTAGTTATGGCGGAGATAAGTTCTATTACCGGGGGAAGGTCTACACGCTGAAGCATGGCGGCCGAGTGGAGGAGCCGCAATAAGACGCATCTTAAGGGGAACTTGTTAAGGGCAAAAGGCGTCAAAGGATACAGGCCCAAGACTAAGGTTGGTCATTTTGGAACTTTGATGTTGCCGGCTTTTGGAACCCGGTGACCAAAACGGATTCGCCAGTGTGGCGGTCAGTGGAGGCGTTGATGTCCGCAGTGCATTGGGGACTGCTATTGTTTGGGCTGTTCGGACTACTCACTTCGAGTGTCTACCTCGGGATGGTGATCCTGGGTGCCCTCAGGTTTCGGCGCGACGCACTCCTTGAGGAGGCACGGTTGCGAGAGCAACCTGGATTCCTGCCCCCGATCAGCCTCTTTAAACCCTTGCATGGCGATGAGGTCCGCCTGGAGGAGAATCTCAGGACATTTTTCGAGCAGGATTACCTTGAGCATGTTATGCAGGCGGGTGAAAGCACGGTTGAGAATGGAGTCTCGCGGGTCGAAGTGTTGTTTTGTGCGCGAAGCGACGCGGACGAGGGGTTGGAGATTGCTCGGCGGGTAGCATCGGAGTATCCGAATATTACGACGCGATTTTTGACGAGCGGATCACCTTGGGCCGCCAATGCGAAGGTGTGTTCGCTTGTGGCGATGGCGAAGGTGGCGAGTCATGATCTGTGGGCGATCAGCGATAGCGATGTGCGGGTGACGCCGGATTATTTGCGTCGGATTGTATTGCCGTTTGCCGACCTGCGTGTGGGTTGCGCGACCTGCCTGTACCGTGGCGTGGGGATCAGCGGGAGTCTCTGGTCGAAGCTGGAGGCGGTGGGGATGACGATTGAGATGAGTTCCGGCATCTGTGCGGACGGTCTGGTCGAGCCTGTGCAGTTTGCGCTAGGACCAACTATGGTGACGCGGCGGGAACGGGTTGAGGAGATGGGCGGGTTTGAGAGTATGGCGGATTACTGCGCCGATGATTTTGTGCTGGGCAATTGGATTGCGAAGAATGGACACAAGGTGGTGCTGAGCGGACACACGATCGACCATATGGTGCTGCAGACGGATTTTGTAGAGTCGATGAAACACCAGGTGCGGTGGATGAAGAGCACACGATTTTCACGACCGAAGGGACACTTTGGTACAGGGCTGACGTTTGGAGTGCCTTTTGGTGTTATGGCGTGCGTGGGTGCACTGCTACTGGGAATGCCAGTGTTGGGATGGAGTGTGCTGGCGGGATGCCTGGTGGGGAGATGTCTGCAGGCGTTTGTGGTAGGAAGATATGTTGTCCGCGAGCGAGATATCTTTGCAACGATGTTGCTGTTTCCGCTTCGCGATCTGATTGGCGCGTTGATCTGGGCTCTGAGTTATGTGAGCAACCGCATTCAGTGGCGAGGTGAGGTGTATGAGTTGGTAGATGGTGGGCGGATGCGGCGGTCTATGGCGGATCGAGCTCCTTTGGCGACCAACAAGCTTGCATCTGACCACGAGCGTCGTTAGCGGAGCAGACTAGTGGTTGGTAAGGATTGTCTTTCCTCCCGCGCTGGCGAGGCTGTGAACTGTGCCGTAGGGGTCGAGGTCTTTAGTTCGGGTGGTGGGATTGTAGGTTAAGAGAAAGATGCGCCGTGGGCTCGACCAGAGCTGCCGGAGGGAGTCTTCTGTTTCAAATATGGATGGTGCGTCGGGCAAGTAGCTGCCGAACCAGAGACCATTGACTCGACCGTTGACGAGGTGGACCTGCTGACCTGTGTAGAAGATTAATGTAGAGCCTGCAGTGAGTTCACCATCGATGATGATGAGGTCGTTTGGCTGAGGGTTATTGTGTTGGGCTTGGTTGATGTCCTCGGCGAGACCTTCGGAACCAAGGATTGGGTAGAAGCGGACAAGGCCTTCGTGTGCAGCGAGGAGAGTAACAGTCATCGCGGCGGCGAGAGTAAGGTTTGCTGCGAAGGTGCGTCCTTTTCGGCGGAGTAAGTAGCTGCCAAGGCCGATTCCCAACATACCGACCCCAGTAGCTGCGAGGGGGCCGCGGAAGAAACCCATGGCGGCCGCTGTAAGGTCGGAGACGTGACTTAGCGAGAGATTGTAGGCCTCTGTACTGCCGGCCATGGTGAGGAGCGAGACGATATCAGCGCTAGGTTTGGGGTGCTGCGCAGTGATGGCGAAGTATCCGCAAATGGCGGCGACGACGGTGGTGAGCGGGACGAGTGTATAGAGATGCCAGTTCAGAACGCTACGGTTCGCTGCCGGGTTTGCGATGCCGGAGGAGCTGCATTCTGCAGTTGCCAGGATGGCGCCGATCATAAGGGCAAGAGCAGGCATGGCGGGGAGGCTGTAGTACTCTTGGCGGTTGGAAAGTGTGAAGAAACCGAGGATGAGAAGTGCCCAGAGCAGGAGGGAGAGACTTGCTTCATGTTCGCGTGCTGTGGTGGCAGTTTTGTTTCGGAGAGCACGAATCTGTTCGCGAACGGCAGAGGGAAGAAAGATAGCCCAAGGCATGATCCAGAGGACAAGGTAGAGCCAGAAGAGCCAGACGGGCGTGAGGCCGTAGTCGTGTGGGATGCGTTTGGAAAGGAAACGGGCGATGTGCTCGTTGTAAAGATAGAACCACGTCCAGCCCGCCAGGGCGGGAAGGCCGAGGCCTGTGGGCATGGCAACTGGTGGATTGCGGAGTGCGGCGAGGATGTGCCACGGGGCGGCGACCGCGAGGAAGACGGCGGTGCTTGCGGGCAGGTGGAGTTTGAAGAAGAGATGGAGCTGTTTGGTTATCGTCAGGTAAAGGAGGACAAAACCGATTGGAAAGACTAGTCCAATGAGGCCTTTGGTGAGAACGTTCAACGCCATGACCGCGGCAAATCCGAGACAGGGTAGGAGTGCGGATTTTCCGTTGGGGATCTGAATTCGATCTACAGCGATGAGGAAGAGATGGACAGCTAGCGTCATCCAGAGGGCGAGAAGAATGTCCGGGATGTAGAAGCGGGTGTAGAGATAGGGGCCGATGCTGGTGGCGAGAGCGAGTGCTGAGTAAAAGGCGGCGCGGTCTGGGTTTTTGGTGGGGGAGATTGTCTTGAAGAGGTGGAGGCCTAGCGCATAGGTAGCGAGGAGCAACGCGAGGACCGCGATGGCGAGTGGGAGGCGGGCGGCCCAGTCGTGGACGCCAAAGAGATGCATTGAGGCAGCGGCCATCCAGTACATGAGGG
>Ga0206901_1031_pt1 | contig 31190 bp, 34 predicted proteins | sample Alteio_BWOrgHeat_47_FD_152936 | JGI IMG/M metagenome (GOLD analysis project Ga0206901, IMG submission 152936) | Enriched cells from forest soil in Barre Woods Harvard Forest LTER site, Petersham, Massachusetts, United States -... | ecosystem: Environmental > Terrestrial > Soil > Temperate forest >...
TACACTGGCTGACCGTGGGATCTCGGCGCGAATTGGCATTCAACCCTTGCATATCGAACCCTTCTTCGCCGTAAACTGCGGAAATATGCAGTTGCCAGTAACGCAAGACGCTGCAAACCGGACGCTTTTTCTCCCAATTTATCCGACGATGTCAGAGCAGCAAGTCGATACGGTCATTGCTGCGCTCAAAAAGACGATCGTCGATTGTCTTTCGAATTGAACATTGAATGAGGATCGTTCTATGACGCCGAAGCGTCACTTTCGAAAAGTCCTCGTGACCGGTGGGGCCGGGCTTGTTGGTTCACACATTGTTGATCAGCTGGTCGATCATGTTGACGACATCCGTGCTGACCGGATTGTTGTCCTAGACAACTTTACACGGGGCAATCATTCCAACCTCTCGCGGCATTTCAACCAATCGTATTTCTCCCTGATAGAGGGCGATATTCGAGACGCCGATTTAGTGCGCGACGCAATTAACGGCTGCGATCTGGTGTTTCATCAGGCCGCACTCCGCATTACTCAATGTGCGGAGGAACCTCGCTCAGCTATGGATAGCCTAGTGATGGGGGCCTTCAACATCGTCGAAGCAGCCTCCTGCATGCCTGATATTAAGGTCATTGCTGCCTCTTCGGCCTCGGTATATGGGCAAGCGGAATCGTTCCCTACAACGGAAGATCATCATCCCTACAATAACGACACGATTTATGGTGCGGCAAAGACTTTCAATGAGGGCATGTTAAGAAGTTTTCGCGCAATGCGTGGGTTGCGTTATGTGGCATTGCGCTATTTTAATATTTATGGTCCACGAATGGACATGTGGGGTGTTTATACTGAGGTTTTAATTCGCTGGATGGAGCGAATTGCTGCCGGGCAATCTCCGCTAATTTTCGGAGACGGTAAGCAGACGATGGACTTTGTCTATATTGACGACATAGCGCGGGCCAATATCCTTGCAGCGATGTCCGATATTGACGAAGGCGTCTTCAATATCGCTTCCGGAGCGGAAACAAGCTTAGAGGAACTCGCAACCGCATTATTGGGAGTAATGAATAGTAACCTGCGACCGGAGCATTATCCACCACGAAAAGTCAACGCTGTAGAGCGCCGGCTTGCGTCGACGAAAGCGGCACGGGAGAAGCTTGGTTTTGAAGTAACGGTGACGCTCGATGAAGGTCTGCGCCATTTGGTGAGGTGGTGGCAATCGCAACGCCAGACGCCTAGCGACGAAAGCCGGCCGCAAAAAATCTCCGCCGACAAAATCGGGAGTGAGCTGACGTGATTCCTGTGGCCAAGCCAATATTCGGCTCCGAAGAAGAGGCTGCCGTTATAAGGGTACTGCGCTCAGGGTGGGTTACACAGGGGGTCGAAGTAGCCGCTTTCGAAGAGGAGTTTGCGGAATTTACCGGTGCAAACCACGCCTGTGCGGTATCGAATGCCACTGCCGGACTTCATCTTGCATTGGTGGCGCTCGGGATTGGCCCGGGCGATGAGGTTATTACAGTCAGTCATTCGTTTATCGCCACAACAAATGTAATCCGTTATTGTGGAGCAGTGCCCATCCTCGTGGATATCGAACCGGCCTCTTATAATATTAATGTCGGCGAGGTCGAAGCAGCAATTACCGACAGAACCAAAGCAATTCTTTGCGTGCATCAGATCGGCATGCCGTGTGATGTGCTTGGGCTGCGGGTACTTGCCGACCGCCACAAACTCACCCTAATTGAGGATGCGGCGTGTGCTGTCGGTAGCGAACTTCTTGTGGCTAGCGAGTGGGAGAAGATCGGGCATCCCCACAGTCATGTGGCTGTTTTTTCATTTCATCCGCGCAAGCTGCTCGTCACCGGCGAGGGCGGCATGCTGACAACCGCCGATCGGGCACTCGATGATGATTTTCGCAAATTGCGGCATCATGGCATGAGTGTTTCTGATATGGAACGACACGCGTCCAAAAAGGCAGTTTTCGAATCTTATACAAGGCTCGGTTATAACTACCGAATGACCGACCTTCAGGCGGCGGTTGGGCGCGAGCAATTGCGCCGGCTACCAAAAACAGTGTCGCGACGTCGCGAGCTAGCCGTACGATATGGGGAGAAGCTGGCGGGCCTCGGCGAACTGGGGGTTCCACGCGAACCAAATTGGGCGCGAACAAACTGGCAAAGCTACTGTGTGAGGCTGCCTGCCAACTGCGACCAGCAAACGATAAGCCAGATCCTGTTGGATCGCGGTATTGCTGCGCGACGCGGTATCATGAATGCTCATGAAGAACCCGCGTATGCGGACTCGCGTACGTGGCAATGTCGGCGCCGCGGCAACTGCACCTGCGGAGCCAACAGCTGCGACAGGTTGCGGGAAAGTGAACTTGCTCATCGGCATAATTTAATTTTGCCGATGCCAAACGACATGACGGACAGCGACGTGGATATCGTGTGCGACGCCCTACGATATGCGCTGACAACTAACAAATAGGGGTTTCCAGCTATTCCGATATCCGAGACAGTCACCCTAGGAGCGGGCGTTACGATTTGGCATCCCGACCTGGTGAATTTATATGGATGTGCCATTGGTGCCGGTACGCGTATCGGTGCGTTTGTCGAAATCCAGAGCGGTGTCATTATTGGCGCGCGATGTAAGATTTCTTCTCACAGCTTCATATGTGAGGGGGTCACAGTTGAGGATGAGGTTTTTGTCGCGCACGGTGTAATGTTCACCAACGATCTCTTCCCGCGCGCAACAAACGAGCTAGGGGAATTGCAAACTGATAAAGATTGGGCCTGCGTTTCGACCCGTGTATGCCGTGCTGCCTCCATTGGCAGTAATGTCACTATTATCGGTGGTGTAAGGGTCGGCGCTAGTGCATTAATCGGCGCCGGAGCGGTTGTCACCAAGGACGTGCCAGATTACGCCATCGTAGCCGGCAATCCAGCGCGGATAATCGGTGATGTCCGCAGCAGAAAGCACGCAGTGGCCAAGGAAGGAAGATAACTCGTGTCATTGTCGTCGGTCGTGCGTTGTGGAGTCATCGGCTACGGCTATTGGGGGCCGAACGTAGTACGCAATGTGATGGAGTGTGGTGATGTTCGAGTTCAAATGATTGCTGATGCAAGTCGCGATCGGTTGGGCCATGCGTCGCAGCGTTACCCCTCCGTAGAGACGACCACTGACGCAATGGACGTAATTTCATCAGTCGATGTAGATGCCGTGATCATCGCTACTCCGGTGTCGACGCATTACGAGCTCGCGCACGCAGCAATTAAAGCAGGCAAACATGTATTGGTTGAGAAACCCATCTCGCAGAATGTCGAACAAGCTTTGACGCTGATTGAGGCTGCGCGGGCGCGTGGCCTTACACTGATGGTTGATCACACATTTATCTATACCGGTGCGGTCATGAAGTTGGCAGAAATTGCACGCAACGGTGATCTTGGTACGATGTATTATTATGACTCGACCAGAGCAAATCTAGGGCTGTTTCAGCAAGATGTAAATGTAATCTATGATCTCGCGGTGCATGATTTATCGATCCTTGACCATGTGTTAATGGAAAAGCCGATAGAGGTTTCGGCAGTTGGTGCTTCCCACTTGCCCAGCGCACCGCAAAATGTAGCCTTTATTACTCTATTTTACGAAAGTGGCTTAATCGCACATATCAACGTTAATTGGTTATCGCCGGTTAAGGTTCGCCGCGCTCATATTTGCGGCAGCCAACGAATGGTGGTTTATGACGATGTCGAGCCCTCCGAAAAAATAAAGATCTATGACAAGGGTGTCGATTTTACGCAAGACATAAGCAGCATCCATAGACTTCTGATAAGTTACCGTTCGGGCGATATGCGGGCGCCCTACCTCGACCAACGCGAGGCGCTAAATCGCGTCGTAGCACATTTTGCCGATTGCATTCGAAATGGCGTGTCGCCAATCACCGATGGCGCTATGGGCGCCCGAGTTCTGCAGTACATGATCGCGGCTTGTGTGTCGATGGAAGCTCGCGGTCGACCGCAACAACTGCAAAGTCTCTGAGCAAAGAATGATAGAATGATCCCGTTTCTGGACCTACGCACCCAATACCATAGCATCAAGCCGGAAATAGATGCGGCAATCGGCAGCGTGCTCGAGAGCTCAGCCTTTTGTCTCGGACCCGCTGCGGAAGCCTTCGAAGAGGAATTTGCCGCGTATTGTAATGTACGATACTGCGCCGGAGTTAATTCAGGTACGAGCGCATTACATCTTGCATTGCTAGCGTTAGACATCGGACCAGGAGACGAAGTCATTACCGTACCTATGACTTTTGTCGCGACCGCGGCTGCTATTCAGTATAGTGGAGCGATACCTCGTTTTGTAGATGTTGACGCGGAAACATTTTGCCTCGACCCGGGCCAGGTAGAAGCAGCGATTACCGCTCGAACGAAGGCGATCATGCCAGTGCACTTACACGGGCAGGTCGCAGATATGGAGCCGATCATGGAGATCGCGCGCCGTCATAAGCTTGCTGTCGTCGAAGATGCCGCACAGGCGCACGGTGCAGAGTATAGGGGCTCGCGGGCGGGTTCGATTGGCGATATCGGCTGCTTTAGCTTTTATCCTGGAAAGAATCTTGGTGCGTACGGTGAGGGAGGCGCCGTGGTCACCAATAACAAAGATTTGATTCAAAAAATGCGGCTACTGCGCGATTGGGGGCAGGAACAGCGTTATCATCATGTGGTGCCGGCCTTCAATTATCGTATGGATGGAATTCAGGCAGCAGTGTTAAGAGTCAAGTTACGGCATCTCGAAGCGTGGACCGAAAAACGGATCGCCATAGCGCGTACTTATGCGGCCGCGCTCGACCCGACGCTGGTGAAAATACCAAAAGTGGCAGCACAAGGCGATCGGCACGTGTATCACGTGTTTTCGGTCCAGGTGAACGATCGTGATCTGGTTCAGGAGGCGATGGCCAGCGCCGAAATTCAAACCGGAATTCATTACCCTGTACCCGTCCATTTGCAACCGGCGTTCGCTAACCTGAGCTACCAGCGAGGGGAGTTCCCGGTAAGCGAGCATCTAGCCGGGAGGTTTTTATCGTTGCCGTTGTGCCCGGAGATGAGCGATGCGCAGGTGGCGGAGGTTTGTGCTTGTCTCAATGACGAGGTGCGGCGCCGGCGTACATGACAACTCCTCGTGATAGCTCACCCCGTGCCGCGGAGCGAACTTCGCTTGTAATCGTCGGGTGTGGTGCGCAAGGCCGCGTTACCCAAGCGATTTTAGAAACGATGCCCGAGGTGACGTTAATAGGTTTCGTGGATGATGACGCCACGCAGTGGGGGCGTGATATTAATGGCGTCCCAGTTCTGGGTGGCCTTGAGGCGGCGGCTCGACCGGGTATTGCAGCAATACCGGCACTTGGCCAGAACGATATTCGTCGACGCGTCACCGAACGGCTTAACGGACTTGGCATACCGTTATTTTGCGGAATCCATGCGACTGCCGCAATAGCTCGGACGGCTCTGATCGGCCCTGGGTCCCTGATTGCAGCACAGGTAGTAGTTAATACCGACACTATCGTGGGAGATGGCGCAGTCATCAATAACAGCGCGGTGGTGGAGCACGACTGCGTACTGGGAGATTTTGTAAATATCTCGCCAGGAGCCCAAATTGGCGGCAGGGTCATAATCGACGATGATGTCTTCATTGCAACGGGGGCCATTGTGCTCGCCCGCCGCCGTATCGGAAAAGGGGCTATCGTAGGAGCTGGAGCGCTGGTGACAAACGATGTCGCGCCGCATACTATCGTATTCGGCATTCCTGCACGTTTTATCCGTGAGACATCACCATCCGACTGGCGGAAGCTATTTTAAAAAAAAAGATCTTTTTGGCAGTGTTAAGCACTCGTGCAGATTGAGGAGAGAATGACTATCATCCCAGCGGTGCGCATTCAGAACGATCAAACCGAAATTAATTTGATGTGCGATAAGTATGTTCGGACCTTAACCTCACTCTGCGGTAATGATATCCCACGCGTTCCCGAAGGCTACCTTCTCACAGCTACTCCCTTGGGGGACCGCATGTGGGACTATTATATGATTCAAAAATATGGAGACCTGCAACTGGATGATATTGTCCTCGAAGTTGGTGCGCTACATACTTTTGACGCTCTATATTGGCAAACGCTTGTTAAGCAAGTCGTCGTAACTGATAATTTCCAATGGGCTCATCGGGAATACGCACGGGATTACATGACGCCATCCGAATGGTGCACGTACCTTATGCAAAAATCATCAAAGATCCGAGCAGAACACGCTGACATCATGGCCTTTCCATACCCGGCCGACACATTCGACAAATTAATTTCAGTGAGCACTCACGAGCACGTAATCGATGACCGCCGCGGGCTCCTTGAATGCGCTCGTGTCTTAAAGCCCGGTGGTACTCTATTAATGACTATTGAGTTCAACCACGAGACGGCGATGGCGTATTCGTCGGAAGCAATGCTTCGTATTTACAATCCAACCACTCTTGGGGACCTGATTGAAGGGTTCGAACTAGAGGTATTGCTCGCCAAAGAGCCGCAAGATGTCGTACAACAGGCGCGTCCGTTCCCGCTTACCGCGGCCTTTCTAAAGCTGCGAAAATAGGTCCCCGGACCAAGCGGGTCCTTCGAATTAGATTTCGAGGAACACATTGACGTGGGGAGGCCATGGGTTTCCGACAGTGCAACGCTCCGGGCCGCCATCGGATACTATTCGTTTTACGGATTCGCCGACTAAAGCCGCCAGTTCCGTAACACCATAAAACCGAGAGCGGAGCAATGGTATATAGGAAATATTATGAAACCAATTCATGCGCGTAATTAGTAAAATTGTGCCGCCTGGCCGCAGCACCCGTCGAATTTCCTGCATACCGGACACATCATCGAAAGCATACTCAAGAGTATGGACGCAAGTGACCACGTCGAAAAAGGAGTCGGGGTAAGGTAAATTTTCTAAATGGCCGAACTTAAATTGGATGCGCCCGCCGGATTTACGCCGTACCAATTTTTCCCACTCTTTAAATTTGGGAAGGTTATTAAAGTCCTTGTTGTGATGCAGCTGTAGATTGTCGACGGCGTGATATTCCTCGCAAAAGCTGAACTCCGTAAACGGCCTGAACGAATACATCGCGCCACAGTCTAATACTCGTCGCGGCTGCCTGGTCGCCAGCCATGATGTTACAAATTGCAAATGCCACGGGTTGATGTTGTAAAAGCAGCCTCGCGGAAACGGTAACACATCGCCGTGAAATAGCCGTTGCAGCCGCTCAATATGAGGGCGAGCAACGAGCTCCATTGTGAGAGCGGCGGACTGTATCTCGATATCCATCTCTCTTCTCTGTTCAACTAATGTTACTGCTCTAGCCAAAAACAGAACGGATAGCGGTCTGGCTCTTTCAACAACGCGGGAGGCAGGTTTGGGAACAGCTCGGATACTTCATTGTATTCCTGCATAGGTATTATTTGGTCCGATAGTGTGGATATCCACTGCACTAGCTCAGGAGATGATTTTCGACGATCGAATGCGTTATAGTCAATATCCACGAGGGGTGGGATTTGGTTGTAAGATAAATCTCCCAATTCTTCTAACGAATTCCGATATTTAGTTGCAACCGCGGCCGCTCCTCCAAAGTATGTAAAATGCCACCCAGAATTTTCAAGGTAGAAATGCTCCGATGGGCGAGTGCCGAAAAGTAGGTGGGCCGATCTTGGTGTTTTTTGGCCTCTTCTGATCCCCATCGGGGTCTCTAATTCTACTTGGCGAAATCGACAAGCGACACAACCAGCCCAATCCCGAAGGTTGAAATATTGTAGATGATTTACGAAGTATTTCATATAGGTCTGTACAAACACGACGTGACTATGTTGTGATAGATAGTGCGGGAGCATCGACACGTAAACGGGATCTGGTATCTCGTCAAGATCCGAGATAATGACGATATCGTCGCTCGATGCGGCGCATTCTTTAAGGGCATCGTACATTTTATTGTAGTTGTAAATTCCCAATTCAGTGCGCGATTCGATCGACTCGTCGCGCAATGGCGGTAACTCATGTAGCTTGTAGTAATGGATTTTTGGCAGATATTTGGCAAATCTGTCTTTGTAAATTTCAAAAAAAAATGGTTTCGGGATGCCACCATGCGACATCGCGCATTCAACGATAACAAATGTATCGACAACCTCGTGCAGCGTCTCCAGACGCAGTAATGCCAAGTCGATTTCGTTGAATAAAAGGAAGGAATCAAAAACGCGTCTCATCGGATCCCCCGCCGCTCTTCTGCCGTACGCTAATCCATCGTATGTCTAGTCTGTCAGTTTTGCGACCTAAAGCTGCGCAAGCGTCGCTGGTGGGTGCATCGCCGTTCGAGAAAGTCCATATGGGCTGGCGAAAAACGCGGGGGATCCGGCCGCTGCATCCGCGCGATTTGACATGGGAGTGCAAGGACGACAGATCAGGGCGCGGCCAACTAACCCGGATTCTCAAAATCGGAGCCCAGGGGGACGAAGTGATGATGACAGCTAACTGATGAGATATCGACAATTTGTAACCTTGACGCGGAAGACGGGTTCGGTTCAAGGATGGGTTGGGTTAGAATTGATCCGCAGGATGCTGGTTCGGACGAAGTCGCCCGGATCGTGAGATGATATCGCCCGCCATTCCGATTCGATATCGCTCGACATTCCGAGATGAAATCGCCCGATTAAGAGAGCCTGTCCGCTCACCCGCTTAGCGTCCGTTCTTTGGCTTTTGCCATGGCAGGGACGATGCCAGCAGAGAGAATCGCGATACGCCAGGTGCGCGACGTTCTTCGGTTGAATGCCGCCGGCGTTAGCCAGTGAGATTGCCCGCCGGCTCGTGTGGCCGCGTTGCCGGTTCGGCTGATCCTGGAGCGGCTCGCCGCCGCTTGCCTTACTGGCCGTTGCTGGAGCGCGCTCCGTTTGACCGAACACGGGCGTTGGCCCAAAGGGCCTAGGCATAAGCCTATGTTCGATACGTTTTCGAAAGTTGAAGCGTCGGCGTCGCTTCGTCGTCGGCGTTTGCGACCGAGTTGAAGCTGGCCGTTGGGCCGTTGGGCCGCTGTCGCCGAGACAATGCAACCCGGCATGTCGGTCGGCTATGTTGCCCGCCGGCACGGGCCGTCGCCGAGCCTGGTATTCTGCTGGAGGCAGTTGATGAGCGAAGGTGGCAAGGAAAGCGCTGACATTCGGTGTTTCCTTAGAACTATCATTCCTTGTGGACCAAAAACTCAGCACTCTCCACTTCAAAATGTTGCCGGCTGGGATATTTATCGGTAAGAATAGCCAATAGCTTCGTTGGAAGATGGCTTGAGAAGTATTTCTTGAATACCGGCCGAAAATAGGTTTTGTATAATAGTTCGTAATCATCAAAAAAAAACCTGTTCACCATATCGGATCGATAAATGAAATCTAAAACCTTATCAATATGAAGATCGGGACGATCCGAATGTAAGGGCCCATTAATTAGGAAGAACTCCGCTATTTCCTCTTCTGAGAAGAGGAGGTGAAAGTGTGACGGCAGTCCATTTAGTGTAAAATCAAGCATTCGGCTACCAGGGTTTAAATACAGGCTATGGCCATTTGGGCCTGACCATATCGGCCCGAATGTGGAAAAAAAATATCCTCCGGACTTCAAGATGCGATAGATTTCTTGGAAGGCGCGGGCCGGATGTGGTAAGCGGACCAGAATACTTGACATAATCACGGTATCGAACGAACTGGCGTCAAACGGTGTCTCCCGGCAGATATCACCACTTACCCTCGGATGCGTTCCCCGTTGTTGATCAAGGTGGCCATCCCAGGGAGTTAAGCATGTAATTGATTGCAACCCGCATTCTTGGGCGAGTGCGGCAGCCTGAGAGTCGGAGTAACCGATCACGAGGGTCTCACCCTTAAGGTAGTGGGAAAGTGCAGTCATTGGAGTAGGCGAATAGTCGCTCTTTTTTGGAATTGAACAATTGAATATTGTCAGCGCTTCAGCTTCACTCATGATCTGCTCCTTTAACAGCGGAGAGCGGCCCAACGGTGGCCCGCGCCATCCTCTTCATCCTGCGAGCTTTATCGTCATGCGCGATGTTAGTCGCTTAAACAAAAAGAGCCCGATTCCGTCCGTCCACCGGATCGTAGCGCTACTGGGGGGCGTCCCTGGGCTCTCGTCAAGTCCATGTTAGGCAACCCGGATCAGGTACTGAAAACTCAGCGCGATCTCCTTCGGTAACCCTTCTGTGAAATACTGTGTCGGTACTCGTCCTCGGTAGTTTACTGCCGGCGGTTCGCGTAACCGCAACAAATTGACCATTTGGTGCTTCGTCACTAATGCGGTCTAGGCGGCACCGTCACCAGAACGGCTTCTGGCTACGGGTGAAGGCGTATGGCAGAGGGAGATGGTCTCGGTAAGGGAAGCGTCGGCTTGCCGCGGGCGTCTACAATACGGAAGCACGCAAGCTGTGCATATAATTATTCTGCATTGAACTGAGCGCATCGGCAAAGTAGGGAGAGTAACGATGTATGGCGACGATTTGCCATGGCTGTGATACATCATCCCAAAGTTCTGCCATGCATGGAGCGCCCGATATATAGAATAGAAGATAGTTGTAGCTCTCGAAGAATTCAAAAAACTGAACCGCGGTGTAGTTGAATGCATCCGCCGAGGTTTGGTAGCCGTGTTCAAACACAATGAGAGGCGACGATTGTGACAAGATCTTTGTCGCTCCCTGCAGGGCGTCAAATTCTGCTCCTTCGATGTCCAGCTTGATCAAGTCTACACGCGCGTCTCCTATCTCGGCATCTAGAGTCGTCGTTTCGGCAGTGATCATTGTCCTGCCGGAAACTCCTGCGCGGTCTCGCAAGCCGCTGAGCCCATGCTCAACAGGAAAATAATAGAAATCAACATGGTTGCCGCCACTTTTGGTTACAGCCTTGTCAATGAACTCCACGTTAGAAAACACGCCGTTCCTGGACTTGGCTTTCGCTAGCAGATCAGGTACGGGCTCGAACGCAAAGACGCGTCCCGTATCCTTGCATACTGTTGCGAGTGCTGCGGTATGGTCGCCAATATTGGCTCCGACGTCCACTGCCACACATCCGGGGTGTAACACGGCGGAGTACAGCGCAAGTGTTGCATTCTCGATTGCCGAACCCCAAACGTCACGAGACATAAAAATAGAATTTCGGCGGCGGATTAAATCGACGGCGTGCGAGACCATTTCGGAACTCCTCTAACAGCTCATGAGCAATAAGCGACAGTGTCAAGATCGGAAGCCCATGTCTCGGCCATACCGAAATCATCTCGGCCAGCAGCGGAATGCGTATGGCAAGAGGACCGTCATCCCAGACACTGGACAGATCGAGCTGGCGGTGCCGCGGGACCGCCAAGCCAGCTTCGATCCCCAGCTGATCGCCGAGTATCAGTGGGAACTTCCGGGGTTCAACGACAAGATCATCTCGATGTACGCCCGCGGTATGAGTACCCGCTAGATCGTCGGGCATTTGCGCGAGTTGTACGACATCGACGTCTCGCCCAATCTGATCAGCGTCGTCACTGACACGGGGCTGGAGGAGGTCGTGGCCCGGCCAGCCCGTCCGCCGAAGCAATCTATCCGCGGGTTTTCTTCGATGCACCGCCGGCCAAGATACGCGACGTAGGATTAGTGCGCAATCAGGCGGTCAAATCGCCCTTGGCGTGTGGGCCGACGGCGCCTAGGAAATTCTGGGGCTCTGGAATTCGGCGAGGGCCTGGGGATGCACCACCGGGTTCCGGTGCGATATGTTGATCTCGTCGTCCAAGACCTTGGTGACGGCGTCACCCGCCTCAGCCGTGGCGAGCGGCCCGTCGAACGTCGCGATCTGCTTGATCTGCGGTGCGCGCGGTGCCAATGACTTGGACCGGCGCCGATTGCCACCGACCCAGCCGGGTTTCGAGAAAATCCGCCAAAATCGGCATTCGGACGGTTGTCCCATCGCACCGGAAAGCGGAAGAGCCGCTTTTCCGGCGTCTTCGACCGCAGAACGGATTGTGGATGCCCATTTCCGAGCGGCCAGGCGGGTGAAGTAGCTTTTCGCCCAATTAGTGCAGCCGCTGACGTGACCCCCGTTTTTCATCCAGCCGTAGCGAGAGTCCGGGGTTGATTTGAGGGTCCCCCGGAATTTGGTCCGGGCTGAATGCGAGTCTCCGGCCTTCACTGAGCAGCCGCCTTGGCTGCCAGCAAGGCAAATTCTCGGGGTGTCAGCCACCCCAAGGCTGTGTGAGGGCGGCTCTCGTTGAAGTGCCGTCGCCACGTTTCGATCTTGCTTCTGGCGTCGGCTAACGACAAGAACCAATGGACGTTGAGGCACTCGTCGCGCAGCCGCCCATTGAAGGATTCCACGAAGGCGTTGTCCGTCGGCTTGCCGGGGCGAGAAAAGTCCAGTGTCACACCGTTCTCGTAGGCCCAGCGATCGAGAGCCTTCGAGACGAACTCAGGCCCATTGTCCACTCTGATCGTCCGCGGCGCGCCGCGGACGATCGTCAGCCGGGTCATCGTCTCGACAACCTGCTCACCTCGGATACCCTGATCGACCTCGATGGCCAGCGCCTCGCGGGTATACGTATCCACCACGGTCAGGGCTCGCAGGCGCCGGCCGTCAAACAACGCGTCCGAGACGAAGTCCATCGACCAGAGTTGGTTCGGCGCGGTTGCTGCGGGCTGGCGTTCCCGATTGGCAGCGCTGACGTGCCGGCGCGGACGCTTCAGCCGAAGGCTTAGTCCATCCTCGCGGTAGAGCCGATAAACCCGCTTGTGATTGACCATCCAACCCTCACGGCGCAGCAGAATGTAGATCCGGAAATAGCCATAGCGCACCCGCGTTTCCGCAAGTTCGTGAATGCGCAGTCGAAGGGGTGCCTGGTCGGGCTTGGTCGACCGATAACGGATCGATGACCGATCAACGCCGAGCGCGACGCAGCCGCGCCGCTCGCTCACACCGTGCGCCGCTTGCACATGCCGCACGACGTCGCGCCGCCGACCAGGCGTCAGAGCTTTTTTGATAGCACGTCCTGCAGAATGTGCTTGTCCAGGCTAAGATCGGCGACCAGCTGCTTCAGCTTACGGTTCTCGTCCTCGAGCTGCTTCAGCCGCCGCAGCTCGCCGGTCCCAAGCCCGCCATACAGCTTCTTCCAACGGTAAAACGTCTGCTCCGAAATCCCCATCCGGCGCAGAACCTCGGCTACCGGCGTGCCCGTTTCCGCCTGCTTCAACGCGAAGGTGATCTGCTCCTCGGTGTACCTGCTCTTCTTCACGACTGCACTCCTCCGGTTAGTTCGGTCATAACCGGAAAACTCTCATTTAGCTTGGAGGAGAAAATCGGGGGGACGTCAATTTGAACCTTCTGTTTCCTGGGTGGCAGGAGGCCGGGGCGCGGAGCCATTGCGTAGCGCAGCGTCCCGGCCGGCGTCGCCGCGGAGGGCACTGGCGTAGCCCCGAGGCGTCATCCAGCCGAGCTTTGAATGTGGCCGCTCTTCGTTGTAATCATGCCGCCAGAGTTCCAGAACGGCGCGAGCGTGTGGCAACGACCGGAACAGCGTCTCGTTGAGCAACTCGTCGCGCAGCCTGCCGTTGAAGCTCTCGATAAACCCGTTCTGCTGCGGTTTGCCGGGCGCAATGTAGTGCCACCCGACGCCGGTGTCGTTGGTCCAGCGGAGGATGGCGTTCGAGGTCAGCTCGGTGCCGTTGTCGCTGACAATTGTGCCCGGGCGTTGCCCCCGCCGGCGAACGATGTTGTCGAGTTCGCGCGCCACACGCCGGCCGGAGATCGATGTTTCCGCAACCAGCGCCAGGCATTCGCGGGTGCAGTCGTCGACGACCGCCAGGATGCGGAAGCGCCGACCGTCGGTCAGTTGATCGGAGACGAAGTCCAGGCTCCAGCGCTGATCGGCCGCTACCGGTGTCACCATCGGCCGCCGGGTTCCCATCGCCCCTTGCGGCCGCCGCGTCGGCGCACGCTCAGCCGCTCCTCGCGGTAGAGCCGCTGCACCCGCTTCCTGTTGACGGGATGGCCCTCGCGCCGCAACAGCACATGCAGGCGACGGTAGCCGAACCGCCGCCGCTCCTCGGCCAGGGCTTTCAGCCGCTCGCGCAACGCTCCGTCATCCGGACGAACGCTCTGATAGCGCATGCTTGTCCGGTCGGTCCCGATAACTCGGCAGGCCCGCCGCTCGCTGATCCCGAAGGTCTGACGCAGATACGTCGTCGCCTCCCGTCGCGCGGCGGGCGTCACCACTAATGGGATGACCTGCCCCGCCCTCCATCGCAACCTGAAGCGAGAGAAAGGAAGGAGGACCGACGATGATCCGAAACGCACCACGGGATGCCGCCGTTTATGGCGTCGATCTCGGCAAGAATATTTTCCATGTTGTCGGGCTCGATGAGCGCGGCGCGGTCGTGCAGCGCGTGAAGTTCCGGCGCGACACGCTGCTGAGCTTCTTCGAACGCGCCAAACGCTCCGTCGTCGGCATGGAGGCGTGTCCCGGTGCGCAATGGTTGGCCCGCAAGCTGATCGCAATGGGTCACCAAGTTCGCATCGTCCCGGTCCAGTTCGTGAAGCCCTACGTCAAGTCGCAGAAGAACGACACGATAGATGCCGAAGCGATTGCAGAAGCGGTCACGCGCCCAACAATGCGGTTCACGCATATTCGAACTACCGAACAGGTCGATCTGCAGGCACTCCACCGCATACGCGACCAGCTCGTCAGCAGTCGGACCCGGCTGATCAACCAGATGCGAGGCTTCTGCCTTGAATACGGCGTCGCCATCCGCCAGGGAGCTGGGGTCTTCCGCCTCGATTTGCCTCGTGTGCTTGCCGATGAAGGGAATGACCTCACTCTCTCCATGCGACGCATCCTCGCCGAACTTTTCGAGGATGTCGGTCGCATCGATCAGAGGCTTGCCGCTGTAACACGGGAAATCGAGGGATTGGCCGCACGTGATGATCGCGCCCGGCGGCTGATGACAGTTCCCGGCATCGGTCCGCTCGCCGCCACCGCGCTACTCGCTGCTGTCGGCGACGGCCGCCAATTCCATCGCGCCCGCGATCTCGCGGCATGGCTGGGGCTGGTGCCGCGGCAATATTCAACCGGCGGCAAGACCACGCTGCTTGGCATCAGCAAACGCGGCAATCGGTATGTGCGAAAGCTGCTGATACACGGCGCCCGCTCATGTGTCGTTCACCTCGACCGCAGCCGCGACCGGCTCGGCGGATGGCTGGATGCCCTGCAGACAAGGATGCACGTGAACAAAGTCACCGTCGCGCTCGCAGCCAAGATCGCGCGAATGGTCTGGGCCATACTGACCAAACCAGGCGCCTCTTACGAACGTAGAGATCCGGCCATCGCCTGAGCGGAGGTCGGGGCAGAAAGCGAGGCTCGGGAAACGTGATGACGAAACAGTCGATCGGCGCATTGTAAGCTCTTGGCAAAAAAGCGTGCTCTGTGCACGGACCATTTATCTGAGAACAATGCGCGCGGATCTCATCATGGCCTGGCTGCAACAGCAGCCCACTCGCGAGAGGCCGGATACATTTAGGCGGACTGCCGTCGTCAACACGATCACGAACCTTGCCCGGGCGGGACAGGTCATACATTTTTTCCCAGAAGATCCTTCAGCGCGGCGTTGTCGAGCATGCTGTCCGCCAGCATCCGCTTCAGCCGGCCGTTCTCGTCCTCCAGCGCTCGCAGCCGCTTCGCCTCGGAGACCTCCAGCCCGCCGTACTTGGACTTCCACTTGTAGAAAGTCGCCGAGCTGACGCCGTGTTTGCGGCACACCTCCGCCGTCGGAACCCCCACCTCCTGCTCCCGCAGCACCGCGATAATCTGTTCTTCCGTAAACAGGAGGCGCAGCCATGAGCGCTGAACTCACGCAGGCAGGCGCCCAATTTGCGCGCTCTCAGAAAAGCCGAAGCCGCCAGGAGAGCCGTCGCCAGCGAACCGCCGATCGATCGGGAGTTAAACAGCTTCAGCTGGAACAGCGGCAGCCCGACGAGCCGGCGGCTGCACCGGAAAGCGATGCCGTCGCTTTGATGGCAGTTATCAGCCGGGCCGCCAGCGACCCGGCAACCGATGCAGACAAGCTGGAACGGCTGCTCGGCATGTATGAGCGGGTCATGTCACGCGACGCATCGGCAGCCTATACCGCGTCGCTCGCGGACATGCAGGCCGAATTGCCGGTGATCGCGGAGCGCGGCGAAATCAAGGTTCGCGATCAGGTCCAGAGTCGCTACGCCCTGTGGGAGGACATCAACGAAACCATAAAGCCAATCCTCACAAAGAACGGTTTTGCGTTGAGTTTCAGGACCGGAAACGAGGGTGACAAAATCATGGTCACTGGGTTCCTTAGTCACCGGAAAGGACACAGAGAAGAAACCCGTATGCTTTTGCCGCTCGACATGTCGGGCGACAAGAACGCCGTACAGAGGGTCGGCTCATCTACCAGCTACGGCAAGCGCTACACCGCCGCCGCTTTGCTGAATTTGACAAGCCGCGGCGAGGATGACGACGGGGTGATGGCCGGGGCGCGCAGGATCACCGAGGCACAGCGCGACGCACTCAACATCCTCGCCGACTCGGTTGGCGCCGATAAACGGAAGCTCTGTGAATTTTTTGGGATAGACGCCATCGCGGCACTGCCGGCACGCGACTACAGGCGCGCCATCGAAATGCTGAAAGCCAAGGGCTGCAAATCATGACCTTGACGATCATCGATCACGAGCAGGGTAGTCCTGACTGGTTTCAGGCTCGCCTCGGACTTCCGACCGCTTCGGAATTCGGCACGGTTCTCGCCAAGGGCAAGAATGGCGGCGAGAGCCTGACGCGAGCAAGGTATTTGCGCACCCTCGCGGCGGAGATTATCACCGGCGAGCCGGGCGAGGCATTCGAGAGCGACGCAATGCGCCGTGGCAAGATCATGGAGGACGAGGCCCGGAAATTTTACGCCTTTGTGCACGACGCCGAGCCCGAACGCGTCGGCTTTATCCGGAACGGTTCGAAAGGTTGCAGCCCGGATGCTCTGATCGGCACCGAGGGAATGCTCGAGATTAAGACAAAACGCGGCGATATCTTGATCGACGTGCTTCTTCGCGACGACCTGCCGTCCGAACACAAGGCGCAATGCCAAGGCTCACTTTGGGTAGCCGAGCGGGAGTTTATCGATTTCTGTGCCTATTGGCCCGGGCTGCCGCTCTTCGTGAAGCGATGTTACCGCGACGAACCCTATATCGACACGCTGGCCCGTGAGATTGATCGGTTCAACGACGAACTTGCCGAGATCACAGAGCGTGTTCGCCGATACGGAATGCCGTTCTCAGCCCAGCTTGCTGGCGAAGCTGCGACGACCATTTCGGTCACGGACGGTCTGCGCACAGGCGGAGGCAGGTTATCGAGCCGCGCGCCAGCCCGCATTCCGCGCGCTGTCGTTGCCGCAAAACGGAAGCCAAACCCGAAGCGTGCCACACAGCATTTGGCCTTTGTGCGCGAGATCGGTATTTGCCTCGCCTGCGGTGCGCGAGGACCGGTTGAAGCCGCGCATGTCCGCCGCGGCACGGATGGCGGGATCGGTGTCAAACCTTCCGATAAGTATTCCGTGCCGCTCGACTCCAGTTGTCATATGACACAGCACCGTGTCGGTGAGGTTACGTTCTGGGGCAACCTCGGAATTGACCCGCTTAACATATCGCTGCGGCTGTGGACCGTGTCGGGCGATGCGGAAGCGGGATCCCGGGTGATCGAACGGTCATTGCTGACGCGAGGGTTAGCGTCGGCACTAGAAACACCAGGTTCGGCCTAGGGTCGGGACTCGATTGAGTCAGATCAGGTGAGTCATCAGATCAGGCGAATGTAATTTCGGGCGATGCGCTGTTGGAAAGTTCATGTAGGCGAGCACGTCCCTCTCGGCCTCGTCCACCAACTCGGCGAGCTTCTTGACCCTGGGGCGCGGCTGGTCGGCGACCTGTCGCCACCCGTCAATCGATGGCCAAGCCGCACCGCCGCGCACCCTGAGAATCTGGGTAATCCGGGAGCACCGGGTGGGTGTCCCAGCTATGAGCTATCGGCGAGTAGTGCATCATGACCGGCTGGAGCGAACTGGAATTGACCGCTCGGCTGCATGGCGCGTTATCGAAAGAATTCGGCCAACCGAGCCGTTTTAGTTTTTATACATGTTGCCACTGCCACCCGGAATCGATCGGGCCTGGATTCCGCCGACGCGACGGCGCTATCACTCTTTTCCGAGCATGCGACCATCCTCTTCCGGAGTCTCCGTGACGCAACTTTCGCCACCCATTGAAACCGCAGCGACGTTGTTATCCGCGCCGATCGAATTGGCGGGTGAATGGGGGCACATGCTGCCCTACGCGGCCGACCAGGTGGTCGAGCACATGCGGCATGCTTGTCTCGATGGCGTGCGCCTCGTTTCCGACCGGCAGCCGACTCGGTTGAGGGTCGACCAGCATGTCTCTGGACCGCCGGCCATCTGGCTCCATCCCGACGGCAGCAGCTTGGCCTGGGTCATCGTCGACATTGGCGAACGAGATTGGTCGCAGCTTGCCTATCAGTTCGGCCACGAGCTTGGCCATATCCTCGCCAACAGTTGGCAGCCGCACGCGAAGCCGGCCCTTCCATGCCAATGGCTGGAAGAGGCGCTGGTCGAGGCATTCTCGCTGCGCGGCCTGGGCCGGCTGGCAGATATCTGGGCGCAACATCCACCCTTTGCCGATGACAATGCATTCGGCACCGCCATCGCAGGGTATCGACTGAACATTTTGCAGCGCTACGCTGAACTCTCTGTGGCGCAGGGTGGTACCGAGGACCTCGCCGCATGGTTTGCGGCGCATCGCGGTGAGGCCGAAGCGGCCGCGGGCCTCAACCTGCCCGCTCAGGCGGCGGCGCTGACGATAATCGCGGAGTACGAACGGGCGCCTAACTGCCTGGAGGCTCTGGGCGCGCTTAACCGCTGGCCGGGGCGAAGTGCGCTGCCGATTGAGGAATACTTGCGGCTATGGGAGGAGAGCTGCGTGGAGCTGGGCGCGGCAGTAGGGCTGCCGGCGCGGTTGCGGCAGTTGTTGCTGGGTTAGAACACAGCAATGGGCAGCAGAGGGGCAAGTATTCAGGTCTAGGTGGCTTGCTTCGGAATCGGGTACCCTGCCGAGATCGAAAAGCAGCCGGGGTAGGCATTTTGGATCGCCGAGCATTTATTGCGCTAGCTCACCTAATCCCGATTGCTTACATCGGTACAGCGTTTGGTCGGGTTGGGTTTGCGAGGTCTGGAGTGGGTCTTGATACAGCTCCAGTTGAACTGGGCGATGGCTGGGGTGAGTATGCAAATGACGCTCGGGCAGTTATCGAGTTGGTCCGGCAAGTCTGCCTAGAAGGCGTTCCGCTTGTCTCGGGTCTCCAGCCGGAAAAAATTCGCATCGACGAGCGTCGCTCCGGTCCGCCACATATCTGGCTGCACAAAGAAAACCCAGAGACGGCGTGGATCGTCCTCGATTTTGCGCCGTTGCACTGGATTCAGCTTGCTTATCAACTCGGCCACGAACTCGGCCACGTGCTGTGTAACAGTTGGCAGTGGGACGCAACAAGAACCGGCGAAAGCCAGTGGCTCGAGGAAGCTATGGTCGAGGCCTTCTCGTTGCGGGGCCTGGCTCGCCTCGCGGACGCGTGGGAGAAGGTACCGCCCTTTGCGCACGATGAGGACTTCGCTGCGCAAATTCGCAAATACCGCGACAACGCGACCGAGCGCTACCGGAGTCAGAACGGAGACAAATGTTCGGTGCCCAATATCACGACCTGGTATCGCTGCGCCCGTACTACTCTCGAGCACTCTGGCGGTGTGGGCCCAGAGGAGGGGCCCGCCATACTTGCAATCCTGGCGGAATACGATAAGGACGGAGCCTCTCTGGCGGATCTCGGCGCACTCAACCGCTGGCCCGAGCGCACCGCCCTCCCTCTCGAACAATACCTCTCCCGTTGGCAATCCAGCTGCTCGGAGCGGGCCGCTCCCGGCAACCTGCCGCGTCACTTGGCGGGGCTGTTTTCACGAGCTACGGAGTAGAAATGTCCCTTGCCACTGCTCCCCTCGAATGCACCGGCGATTGGGGCGAGTCACCGGCGGATGAGGCCGCCTTAGTGATTGCGCGAATACGTCAGGTTTGTCTGGCTGGGGTCGAACTGCCGTCCGATCGTCAGCCTAGCCGCCTGAAGGTAAATGGCCGGGTGGCGGTTGGTCCTCATATCTGGCTGGATGCAACTGAGCCCGACACTGCGACCGTGGTAATTGATGGCAGTGGCCGCAATTGGTGCCGGCTGTCTTATCAATTCGGCCACGAGCTTGGCCATGTTGTCTGCAATAGTTGGAATGTAGACAGCGTTCCTCTGTATCCCACGCAGTGGCTGGAAGAATGCTTGGCGGAGGCTTTCTCGTTGCGGGGGCTTGCCCTCTTGGCTGACAATTGGGACGCCGACCCCGTGCTAGCCCAGGACCCTGACTACGGCAAGCATCTTCGCCGTTATCGTGAGTTTACGATCGCTCCTTATCGCCGGGGGGGGCCGTCTTCTGCGCTGCATCAGTGGTTCGGTGAAAATCGTAACGGGCTGGAAAACGACATCGGCGGCCGCCCTTCCACCGGTCCGGCGTTGCTGATGATTTTGAGTGAACTCGACCGCGATCCGGGTTGCGTGGCCGACCTTGGCGCAATAAATCGCTGGCCTAGTCGTGCAGCCGCGCCAATCGAAGATTACCTAGAAGCTTGGCGACAAAGTAGTGTTGAACTCGGCGCACCCGCGCGGCTGCCGGTACGTATTCGTGACATGCTATTCTTTGACGAACCTGCTCCGAATGTTTACCACCGCCCTCCGGATCTAAATTTGCAGTATCCTGATCGCGGCCAGGCTCGAGAAGAGGTTGTCCGGGTTGATGAGCTTGTCGCGTCCGATCACCCGGTGCGCATCATTTGGTCACTCGCCGAACGTCTCGACCTTTCAGCTTATGCCGGCGAACCTGGGCAGCCTGCACGTCCTTTGCCTGCTGTTCTGTTTTGTTTATGGTTATGGGCGGCAGCGGAAGGTATTGGGTCCGCCCATCACATTGGCCGACTGTGTCATCGGGGGCATGCTTACCGATGGTTGTCTGGAGGGATAACGATAACCCCGGAAACCTTGATCGAGTTCCGCCAGGCGCCAGGTATCATCGAGTTGATGGCGCGCGGTCTTGCGGCCCTCGCTGAGGAAAGTATCATCCCACTGGAACTGCTCTCCTCCGCGATTTTGAAATCTCGTAGATTGATTGGACCGAGCCCGGCGACCTGGCGGCGTCGATTTCGAGCGCAGACTTCGATGGCAAGGGCCCGGCTTCACGAGCTTTCCGCCGCTACCGAGCGCGAAGACCCCATTTCAGACGAGCATCTCACCCGCCACATCTCGGAGCTCACAATTAGCAGATGCCAAGAACGGGCGGTTGCGGCGCTAGGCCGGATGAACTCTTGAAATGGTTCTCTCCGCTTAGGCTTGCAAGGCACGAGTTCCGTCAATGCGGGATGAGAATGGAGCTTGTGGAGCATCTACGATGAAGACGATCAGTTTGTGCATGATCGTGAAGAATGAGGCGCATGTGATTTTGCGCTGCCTGAATAGCGTGCGACGGTTGGTAGATTACGTGCTGATTGAGGACACTGGCTCTACCGATGGCACGCAGAAACTGATTCAAGGTTGGCTCGACCAGGAAGGCATGCCTGGGGAAGTTTTCGATGAGGAGTGGCGGGACTTTGCCCACAACCGTACCGTGGCACTGACACGGCTTCGAGACAGAAAGGAGATCGATTATACGTTAGTTATGGATGCAGATGATGTGTTGTTATATGATGATGGTTTCGAGCCCGCCCTATTCAAGGCCGAGCTGAATTCAGATGTCTACAATATTTCGCTCCGTTCTGATGCGATCAAGCACCATCGGGCAGCGCTGTGTAGCAACCGTCGTGAATTTGTCTATCGGGGTGTGGTTCACGAATTTCTCGTCCCCCCTGACGATGCTTCATCGGCAATGGCGACAGGTTTGTATATTTTTGAAAGGCGAGAAGGAGCACGTAGCAGAGATCCGGAAAAGTATCGGAAAGATGCAACTGTTCTTGAGTTCGCTTTGTCGAGCGAGAGCGATGCGTTCATGCGTTCTCGATATACCTTTTACTTAGCACAGAGTTGGAGAGACTGCGGCGACATTGAGAAGGCGCTGGCCGTTTATTTGGAACGCGCCGAACTCGGCTACTGGGATGAAGAGGTTTTTGTTAGCGTTTATCAGGCAGCAAAGCTAATGGAGCGACTAGGCCGTCCCGAAGACGAGGTTCTCGGCATGTATCTCCGGGCGTGGGAGGGTTGCCCGCATCGTGCCGAGGCTTTGCATGGAGCCGCCCATTACTGCTTGACGACGGGTAGAAATCGTCAAGGTTATATGTTTGCGCGACAAGGCCTCGAAATCCCTCAACCGGACAGCGGCTTGTTTGTCGAGACCTGGATTTACGACTACGGCCTACTGGATGAATTGGCGGTTAACGGCTATTGGGCCGAGCGCTTTCGGGAGTCCCTCAACGCTTGCGAGCGTCTGCTAGCTGAGGCCAAGATTCCGGCTGACATGCGCGGGAGGGTTGAGAATAACGCCGGCTATGCGCGTGACAAGCTCCTAAACAGCCCCGATAATCCTGATCAGAGTATGCCTACTGCCATCAATATTCTTTATCGGGGCGCGATTGGGGATATCTTGGCGAGTAGCGCGGTCACGGCACAGTTAGCGGCCCTGCACTCGGGTGTCGAGATCTGTTACTATACTAAGTATCCGCAGATCGCCAAACTACTGGCCGGCGTAGGATCTGTCTTCGATTCGGACCAGTGGGATGACCGCAAACCTGGCATGGATATCGCTCCCTGGTCTGACGGTGCTCCCGGACAACCGATGCGGAAACACCTAACAACATATTACTGTGAGGTAGCCGGCCTACCGCCCGGCCCTCCCAAATTAAAAGAAGAATTGGAGCCGGTCGATATAAAACACAGTCGCTGGGTAACAATTCACCCGGCATCAGGCTGGAGTGTATACAAAGAATGGGGTGTTGAGAAATGGAATGAAATCATCCTTCGCATGCATCAAGCCTACCCCGAGTTAGGTGTGGTCCAAATCGGTGGCAGCGCCGACGACCCGGAACTTCACGGAACAGATTACGACCTGCGGGGCAAGACATCAATTTCTCAGGCATTATGGTTAATCAAACAGAGCGTCCTACACCTTGGAATCGATAGCTTCTCAAATCATGCCGCTGGCGCGTTGAGGCACCCGGCTGTGATATTGTTCGGGTCAACCAGCCCGACTGGGTATGGTTACGCCTCAGCGGTGAATCTATGGGCCGGCTTAGACTGCTCGCCCTGCTACCGTCTGAATCCGCGGCTTATCAGCAACAATGGCGGTTCATGTAAAAATCCGCCGAATCAAGACTACGACCATCCGCGGCATGCCTGCATGACCGCGATCACGGTCGATGACGTGTGGCCATGGATCACTCGCCTGCTATCGAAGCGCGCCGCGGCAAATGCACGGCAATAAATGTGGATAACACCATCATGGCCGTCGGCCTAGTGAGCGCATGCGAGCCAATGTGATAACTGCCGCTGCAGCACTTCCCGTTATTGATATGCTAATCTCGTTCAGGTCAGATATAACATTGCCTGCTGGTCGCACTGCTGCGTCCCGTTTCCATCGATTTGGCTGTCAAGGCGGCGGGATATCTAAATTTTGATTGTGTAGGAATCGTACAGGAAGCATTAACGGAGGCACATTAGTGGCGAGAATTGGTTTGTGCTTGATCGTTAAGAACGAGGCGCATGCGATATTACGTTGTCTCGACAGCATACGACCGTTGGCTGATTATGCGCTAATTGAAGATATCGGCTCTACTGACGGTACGCAGGAGCTTATTCGTGACTGGCTAGTCCGGGAGCGTATTCCGGGCTTCATCTTTGATGAAGAATGGCACGATTCCGCGCGTAACCGTACGCGGGCACTGTGGCGGCTTCGCGAGAAGGACATCGATTACGCGCTGATTATCGATGCGAACGATATGCTCGTCTTCGATGATGATTTCGATCCGGTAGCGTTCAAAGGCGCACTTAACGCTGATTTCTACAACGTCCCGCTCCGCTCTGACGTGGTGACGCATCATCGGACGCTGCTTTGCAGCAACCGCCGGGAGTTCTTTTTTCGTGGCGTGGTGCACGAGTTTCTCGTGGCGCCGGTGGGCGCTTCGTCAGCGGTGGCCGAAGGACTATACATCCGGGAAGGACAGGGTGATGCGCGCAGCGGCGATCCGGACAAGTCTCGAAATGATGCAGTAATCCTTGAAGCGGCTCTTCTCCAGGAGGTCGAACCGTTTCTGCGTTCGCGATATACCTTTTATTTGGCCCAGAGCTGGATGGATTGCGGAGAGACCGAAAAGGCACTCACATCCTATCTACAATGCGCCGAACTCAAATGCCAAAATGAAGAGTTTTTCGTCAGCCTCTGCAGGGCGGCACGCCTGATGGAGCAGCTTGGTCATCCCGCACATAGCATTCTCGGTACGTATCTCCGCGCCTGGGAGGCCTGCCCGCACCGCGCTGAGGCGCTGCACGGCGCCGCCCGCTATTGCCGCGTGACCGGCAAAAACCGTCAAGGCTATATGTTTGCAAAGCAAGGGTTAGAAATTCCGCAGCCGAGTAGCGGATCGTTTGTCGAGACATGGATTTACGAATACGGTCTCCTGGACGAATTCGCGGTGACCGGATATTGGGCCGAGCGCTACCATGAATGCCTGGACGCCTGTGAGCGTCTGCTGTCTGAGGGAAAACTCCCGGCTGACATGCGTGAGCGGGTCGAGAAGAACGCAGGCTTCGCTCGCGGAAAGCTGCTAACGAGCAGGGAACCACAAGACCAGGGCCAACCGGGCATCATAAATATCCTCCGCCCTGGGGCAATCGGCGATGTTTTGGCTACCAGCGCAATAACGGTGCAGTTGGCGGCCCGGCATCCCGGGGCCGAGATTTGTTATTACACGAAGTACCCGCAAATGGCCAAACTGCTGGCCGGTGTTGGGGCAGTTTTTGATTCGGATCAGTGGGATCAGCGCAAACCAGGCATAGACCTAATCCCATGGGGCTATCCAAGTGCGGAAGGTTACCCTGAACGGCCGATGCGGAAGCATCTGACAGAGTATTTTTGCGACGAGGCTCATCTACCGCCCGGCCCCCCACAGTTGAAGGAGGAGTTGGAGCCCTTTGAAATCAGATCTAGACGCTGGATCACTGTACAACCTAATACAGGATGGAGCGTTTACAAAGAATGGAGCATGGAAAACTGGAATGAGATCATTACTCGGATCCATCAAGCCTTTCCGGAGGTTGCGATAGTCCAGATCGGGGGCAGTGCAGATGATCCGGAGCTTCGTGGAACAGATTACGACCTACGCGGTAGGACGTCAATCTCGCAGGCATTATGGCTGGTGAAGCACAGCCTTTTGCACCTCGGCGGTGACAGCTTTACGAATCATGCGGCCGGTACGTTCAAGCATCCCGCGGTGATTCTTTTCGGGTCAACAAGTCCCACGGGCTCCGGTTACGACTCGGCGATTAATCTTTGGGCTGGGTTGGCCTGCTCGCCTTGTTATCGCGAGGATCCTCGGCTCAGTCGGCAGAGCCGCGGTCCTTGCATTAATCCGCCGGGCCAGGATTACGCCCATCCGCGGCACGCCTGCATGTCATCGATCAGCATCGATGCGGTTTGGAAGGCAATAGTTAGTGTTATGCCGCTAGCAGACGGCGCGGCAACGGATGGTGCGCTTTTAGATGTACCTTTCGCTCAGGCCTTGGCTTTGTGCGCGAATGGTGAGCCGAAGGCTCATTGTCAAAATTTAACTAGCCAAGGTGGATTCATGACACACGAGACTAGTAAATCCTTTGCTCGTAGGGCCGCCGATATGCGATTTGCTGCAAGATGGTTCGTCGGCAATGGTATCGATATAGGAGGGGGAAACGATTCGTTGGAGACACTCAGTGCCTTGTTTCCGCTCATAAAAAGTGTTCGAACATGGGATCTGAGCGACGGGGATGCCATGAATATGGAAGGTGTTGCTGACGCATCCTATGATTTCGTTCACTCCAGTCACTGCTTGGAGCATCTTGAGGATCCAGTGGTTGGCCTAAAAAACTGGATCAGGATTTGTCATCCGGGCGGACACCTGATCCTCACACTACCTGACGAAGATCTTTATGAACAAGGGGTATTTCCATCAACATTTAATGCAGACCACCGATGGACATTTACGACTGGTAAGGCCGAAAGCTGGTCACCGAAATCAGTTAATGTGATCGAACTGTTGCGCGAATTTGTCCGGGAAGTGGCTATCCTAAAAATTGAACTGCTGGACAGCGGCTTTCGCTACGACGCACCGCGCCACGACCAGACATTGGGACCTCTTGCAGAGTCAGCTATCGAAATCGTGTTGCGGAAGCGAAGAAAAAACGACCAGTGAACCCTATCGGACCTCGTGTCCTACAGAGAGCAGCTGCTTGACCCCGAGTAGCGGGGTGATCGGCGTCCAATGAGTGGGGCGTCGCTTCCTGCGGATTGGGTCGCCGGATCGATTATTACAGCAAACGACGTTAAGTGGCGAAGAACAAGCAGTTTCGGATGGGGTTTCAGAGGAGCAGCGAAGGATGTCGTTCACTACAAGCTGGAGGTTGAAGCATCGGCAGGAATTCTACGCCGCGCTTTTACCCTCGAGACCTATTTGCTTTGACGTCGGGGCCAACCATGGCGAACACGTCGCCACATTCCTATCTCTCGGCGCTGCTAAGGTTATAGCGGTAGAGCCACAAGGAGAACTTTGCTCCTTCATCGAAAATCGTTTCAGCGATGAGGTAAAAGAGCAACGAGTCATTATACGGGTGGCCGCAGTTGGCGCCGCCGAAGGCACCGCCACGCTATATATCGGACCGGACGCCGGCCGCACTATGTCCAGTCTGTCGCGCGAATTCGTTGAGACATCTCAAAACAATGGGCAAATATGGGATCGCGGAGCGATCGAGGTTCCTGTCACGACGCTAGATTTTCTGATCAAAGAGTTCGGTGTGCCTGATTATATAAAAATCGATGCGGAAGGTTTTGATAGCGAAGTTCTGGGGGGCCTGTCGAGCGCTGTAAATCTTTTGTCATTTGAATTCAATACGCAAGACAGTTTGATTTCGACGGCTGAAGATTGTGTCGCGATAATAGAGCGGCTAGGAGTTTACGAATTCAACTATCATGCAGAGGTGCACGGCGAAACGGCCCTACAGTTCTCGCAATGGGTGCCCGCCAGCGTAATGAGGTACACGCTGCGGCACGATATCGCTCGCCAGCGATGTTATGGGGATATTTACGCACGGCGCCGCCTCTGAGGTCGCCGGAAAGATGACGATGAGCGCCTATGGACCGAGTGATCGGCGCGGTCTGATCGGCCCCCGGTTGGTGGTCCGGTTTGAATGTTAGTTTACGGCCGGCCGTGGCACCAGCGGGAGCATGGCCCTGGTCGGGGGTGCGCAGCCGGCCACGTGTTTGGCGAAGGAAATAACTCAGGTCGGTGGTGAAATAAAATTGACAATCATATACGATAGTCCTTTGCAGACTAATGTTTCTAGCATGACCAGGTACCTCGACATCTTGATCATCAAATTCTACCCCAGCGTAGCGACCGCCGTTCCGAGTGATGCAGGCTCGCGTAGTTGCGCGGTTTGGTCCGTGTTGTTGTTGGTTCGTACATATAGAACCATTGCTGGTGTTGTGATAATCCAGCGCCTCCATGCATTGCAGGTAGAACGGCAAGCTCTTGCTCGTTTTGATTCGCAACGATGGTGACGAGTACACGTGGTGCATCAGCGATCCGAGACCGCAGGCTGCGCGCCGGCTTGAGGGTGTCAAATGAGATTCTCCACCCCTAGTGACCCGAGGTTGGGCCCTTTGGGCAATTTCTCAGCGGCGAAGCGCGCATTGGCAACGACCGGTGGTGCTGGTCGGCGGGCAATGTCGGCGGTGTTAATATGAGGCGTCGAGGGATTCGTAGTGATGCTCGGACCAATAGGCATTTATCGCGAACTCATCGAGCAGGCCGTAATCGTGGATCCACGCCTCAAGAAACAGCCCGCTCGCCAGCTGGGTCAAAGCGCGGCCGCGCTTGGCTATCTCGTAACTTTCAGCGTGCCGGCCCGCGATGCGGCAAAACCGGCGGCACCGTGCAATGCCTCGGCTCGGTTCGGCGCGGCCTCGCAGGCGCGTAGATAGGTCCCGATCACCTCGTCGAAGGGATGCCCCAGCGCCTCCTGAAGCTTCCCAGCGTTATACAGGCTGACAATGACTTCCTCATCCCAGCCGCCCATCTCCGCCCGCTTGAAATAATTTGAAAGCTCCTCCTTCTTCTCTAACACGCTGACCCTCCTGAGCAGTTTCGTGCCGCTGCAGGACGCAGAACGCATCCGATCAGTGTGTTACTCAGCCGCACCATAGTAGTTGCCTCATTCGCATGTTTAATACTTATGGAGCCAATTCAAGTCTGTGCGAGCCGGGTTTTCCTGATACCAGCCTTTGCCATCAAAAATGTTCCGGACCGAGAAAAAATATTCATCGTACATGTCGGCGATCCGGTCGAGCGAGAAGTTTCGCTCCGACCAGGAGCGGCAGGCATGGGGATCGATGGTGTGGATGTTGCGGGCAGCCCAGGTGAACTGCTCAAAGGTGCGACAGCGGTACCCGGTAACGCCATGGAGGTTGTACTCGGCGAAAGCCCCCCAATCGGTGGAAATGACGGGGGTCCCCGACAGCATCGATTCGATCTGCACGCCGCAGAACGGCTCGAGGAACATCGAAGGGGCAAGCGTCGCCTTCGCGCGCGCCATCAGGCGTTTGCGCTGCTCGGGCGCTACGACACCAAGCATCTCGACATATTCGGCGACCGGCCGGCCCGTTCCAGTCTCGTTGCCAGTGAGCTCGCCCGCTCCTGCGACGAGGAGGCGGCCGCCAACCGCTTCGACGATCTGCATTGCGATGTGGATGCCCTTGCCGGGGTTCACGCGGCCGACAAATAGGAAATAGTCATCCTTATCGGCCGAAAACTCGAAATCCTCCAGGTCGAAATAGTTCGGAATAACCACATCGTACCACATCTCGTTACTCATCGCCTCAATGCGGGGTTGGCCGAGATAGGCATGCATGATGGAGTAGGATTCGAAAACGCGGAACTTCGCGAAGCCGGCGTCGGAAGAGCCGATGCCTGGTTCGCAGACGATCATGTCCGGGTGGGCGTCGGCGACCGGCTTGTGATTGCCGCCGAACGGACAGAGGAGAAAATCTCCCGGTTGCTTCCGCGTCTCCAAGGCCGCGATGGTCTTGGCGTAGAAGGTCTTAAAGACGTGATCGTCGAGGCGATAGCTTGGGAAACCCTTCTTCCTCCAATCATGATCGCCATAGGATTTATGCAGATCATAACGCCTGGTGACGGTGACCTGCTCGTCGCACTCCACGCGTGAGTCCTCGTGGCCATAATGGATGACCGTATGGCCGTGGCTCTTGAGGAGCTTGCAGAGTTTCACAACCTTCTGGGTGAAAGGGCAGGTCGAATATTCCCGGATCGAGATCGTGTGCGGAACCCCCAGGATGTGAAATCGGTAGCCCATCCGACCGTCCTTCAGCTATTTAGATTTTACGCGGCGCTTCTAGCGGAACATACACCAAAGCGTCGCGCGCCAGCCTCGCGATGGCCTGCCGTCGGCGAGATTGTTCGTTTTTATTGATGAATTCGGGCTCAAGGCGCGGGGGTGTTCGGCGAAATCGTCGTAGGGAGGGTCTCATCAAACAGCCTGCAGGTCGCGCTTGTCTTGGCGTCGACGGCGGCGAGCCGGGGTTTTTCGTGCGGGAGCCCCGCCCTTGCCGCGTCCTTGCGCCCTCGCGGTCAAAAGCCGATCATTCCTGTACACGGGCACGAGAAACGCGTGAGCATCACCAGCGAAGGTTCCCTCACCCAGCGTAGCAGCGTTCGTTTCAGCCACACTGCAACCGCGTGCTCGATGGACTGATGGACTTCGCTTCGGACGCGCCGTTCAATAGCCGGCAGTTGCGTGCCTTGACCGTCGTCGACGCTTTCACCCGTGAAGCGCTGGCTAGGTCTAACAAGGTAAAACTCTCCAGTGGCGCCGGGAATCCTTCGCGCACAAAAGTGATAGGGAGCATTACATGCCTGACCTGCAGTGGAATCAGGAGGTGTGGGGTAACGCCCAAAATTGGTACGATGCCGGCGAAGGATGGAGCAGAGCCTGGGGGAATAGCGAGGCGCAGTGGTTCGGATCACTTTACCCTCGGCTGCATCGCTTGCTCCCCTCTCGGAGCATCCTCGAAATTGCTCCTGGATATGGCCGATGGACCCGCTTTCTGCTTACATTTTGTGAAAGATACGTCGGCGTCGATATATCGCCTGTTTGCGTAGCTGCCTGTAGAAACAATTTCTCTGACGTAGGCCATGCAAAGTTCATTCAGAACGACGGAATATCATTATCGGAAATTCCCGACTGCAGCATTGACTTAGTCTTCTCGTTTGATTCGTTGGTACATGCGGAGTTTGATGTTTTCCAAAGATACGTCCCACAGCTAATCCAGAAACTGTCGGCGAACGGCGTTGCATTCCTACACCATTCGAACCTTCTGGCTCACACCTCCCCTATTTTGGTGGAAAAGCACGCCCGTAGCTTATCAGTCTCCGCCGAGAATGTCGAAAATCTGATAGTCGAAAGCGGCGGAGAGGTTCTCGTGCAAGAACTGATCGACTGGGAAGACTCCCCGATTTCGATTGATTGTTTGACATTCTTCTCCAGATCAGAAATGCATCCGCGGCGGTTTCGACGCTCATCGCGATGTACGCGAACCTTGCGGCGCCATTGCGACAACGCGGATAAGCCGGCGAAGTGCCTGACCATGCGGTTGGCCCGGTGCGCGCGGCTCGTGGCAAACTGCTCTGCCGCTCGCGATGCCGGCCGGCTGCCTACAATCCGATGCCGTAGTGCAGGGCTATGCGGATCGGCGGGCGAATGCGCGCTATTGGTGAC